>Ga0172371_10000170_pt1 | contig 92487 bp, 90 predicted proteins | sample Lak12m_FD_114543 | JGI IMG/M metagenome (GOLD analysis project Ga0172371, IMG submission 114543) | Freshwater microbial communities from Kabuno Bay, South-Kivu, Congo - kab_022012_12m | ecosystem: Environmental > Aquatic > Freshwater > Lake | place: Democratic Republic of the Congo: South-Kivu...
ATCATCTTGAAGGGATAGATCTTCACGTTGCTGGCGATCATGCTGTGCTCGCCGATGCTGCACTCGTCGCCGAGCGCGGCGTTGGCGTGCACGGTGGCCGCCGGTTTGATGTCGCAGTTCTTGCCGATTATGGAGCCGCTGACCTTCGCCCCGGACCCTATGTAAGTGTTGGAATCGACCACGCAGTGGTCGGTCTCGGCGTTGTCCTTGACCATGACGTTGTTGCCCAGGATGGTGTATGGCTGTATCTTGGCGCCGGTGTCGATCTTGGCGTAATTGCCGATCAGCGCCGGCCCGCGGATATTGTCGAGGCTGTCGAGGTTGAGCTTCTCGCCGATGTAGATGTTCTCGCGCAGGCGGATGCCCGGTATCTTGACGCTGACCTTGCCGTCGAGCGCGTCGTGATTGGCCCTGAGGAACTGGTTGATGTTGCCGATGTCCTGCCAGTAGCCGTCACAGGGATAGCCGTACATCGGCTTGCCCCGCGCGAGCATCTTGGGAAAGAGCTCCTGGCTGAAATCATATTTGGTATTCTCGGGGATGTAATCGAAGATCTCCGGCTCCAGCACGTAGATGCCTGTGTTCACGTAGTCGCTGAAGACCTGGCCCCAGCTGGGCTTTTCGAGGAACTGTTTGATGTGGTTGTCCTCGTCGACGATGACCACGCCGAACTCGAGCGGGTTCTCCACGCTCTTGAGCGCCAGGGTGATCATCGAGCCCTTGCTCTTGTGGAAATCGATGACCTCGGTGAGGTCGAAGTCGGTGAGCGCGTCGCCGCTTATGACGATGAAGGTCTCGTCGAGGTGTTCGAAGGCGTTGCGTACGGAACCGGCGGTGCCCAGCGGGCTCTCCTCGACCGAGTACTCGATGGAGACCCCCAGTGAGGAGCCGTCGCCGAAATAGCCGCGGATGCTCTGGGGCAGGAAAGCCAGGGTCACGATGATGTCGGTGAGGCCGTGCTGGGCCAGCAGTTCGATGATGTGCTCCATGCACGGCTTGTTGACGATGGGGACCATCGGTTTGGGCTGGTTGCTGGTCAGCGGCCTCAGCCTGGTCCCCTCTCCACCCGCCATCACTACTGCCTTCATTTAGTCCCTTTCGTACTCAAGAATTTACAATCCCGTTTTCAGATGGAATATTTATCAGGGCGTAACTCTTGTAAGCCGCGACAGGCCCTTCAACATGTACATCAGGCCCGTCAGTAACGATCCGGCCACCCCGACCCAGAACAGGAACAGCCACGGTCCCCAGTCGATCATGGACAGCACGATCGCCAGCATGAAAATCGCCGTGTAGACCTTGCCCAGAAATGTGACACGCAACCTGACGCCTCTGCGGCTCAAGACCTTATACCCAAGAATCATGAAAATATCCCGGCCGACCACCAGGGCAACGCCCCACAGTGGCAGCCGCCCGGCGATCGTCAGCGCGGCGATGGTGCCGCTGATGAAGATCCGGTCCGCCAGGGGGTCGAGCACCTTGCCCAGTTCGCTCACAGTGCCCGTCGCCCGGGCGAAACGCCCGTCCAGAAAGTCCGTGAATGCGGCAACAGCGAAGATCATTGTCGCCGTCGTGCTCGAACCGTCTTCGGATCGAAGCACCAGATACATTATCACCGGCGCAGCCAGGATTCTCGACAGCGTCAGCAGGTTGGCTATCACCGCCAGGGTTTCCTCCGCTTTCCAGGGGCCAATACGGACTCGGTGCGCCTATAAAATATCACATACCCGGTTCGTTAGGCCGCTGCCGCACATGAGCATCCGGACTACGCCGATCAGGCTCCCTGGCCGGACGTCGACCCCTGCCGGTCCGCGAAGCCCTGATACTGGATTCCTGTCGACGACGGCGTGCCGGCGATTTGCGCCAGATACGTCTCGCCCAGCTTCTCGATATGCTCGCGGACGCTATCGAAATAGTTGAAGTGCAGCTGCTCGTCATCGATTATCGCCTCAAAAAGCTTGGCGCTGGCGCTGTCGCCATTTTCCCTGCAGAGGAGGAGCGATTTGTTGTAGATCTCGATGGCGCCGTCCTCGAGGCTGGCGTCGGACGTGAAGACCTTTGCCACATCGACGTCCCGCACGGGTTTGCCGCCCGCGTCCGTGGTCGGATCGCCGCCCAGTTCCTTGATCCGCTCCGCGAACATCTCCGCGTGGCGCATCTCGTCGATGGCGATCAATTTCAGCTTGGCCGCCATATCGCCGTAGTCCAGATTAGCCAGGTTGTAGTGATGGTTCATGTACTGGGCGATGGCATTCAGCTCAAGACTCCGGCCGTGGTTGAGCACCTTGATCACTTTTTTCCTCTTCTGGTCCCTGGAAGCTGGCGCAGCCATTCTGTATCTCCTTTATTCGTGGCATCTGGCATCGCCGCACAAGCGCGATTCGAGACGCGCGCGGCCATAGTGGTAATTCTTATATCCGGAACGGTGCTCTGTAAAACGGGAGAGAAGCTTCGGGGAAGCTGGGAGAACCAGCTGTGTTGCAGGAATATGGTCGGGACGGCCGGATTTGAACCGGCGACCCCTTGACCCCCAGTCAAGTGCGCTACCAGACTGCGCCACGTCCCGACGCAAGCGAGAGTATATCACATGGCCTGCTAAGGCTTATTGGCCTATTTCATTGGTTCAGTCTTCAGGATGCCGAAGATGGCGCCTGTTGGATCCTGCAGCGTGGCGAAGCGTCCGACGCCTTCGACTTCCATGGCTGGCACGATCACCGTGCCACCCAGAGACGTGACCTTGGCCACGATGGCGTCCACGTCATCGACGGAAATGTAGGCTCCCCAGTATGAAGGCGCCCCCATCTGCTCGGCCTGCTCCGGCAGCTTCATCATGCCAGCCACCTGTTGATCGCCGATCTTGAAGACCGTATAGACGCTGCCATCCTGCATGGTCATGTCCTCACCCGTCCACCCGAGGACCTCGGTATAGAACTTCCTGGCTGCCTCGACATCCTTGGTGAGCAATTCGTTCCAGCTGAACACACCCTGCGTGGTCAGATCCAACATGGCTCCTCCCTCATCCTGATCATTGCATTGGTTAAAGCGGCTGCGTTCTTTATGCCCGTGAAGGAGTCTGGGGAAACTAAGGCCCGGAGCTGCCAAAACCGCCTTCGCCGCGGTTCGAATCCGGTAATTGTTCCACAGGCGTGAACTCGGCCCGTTCGACCGGCATGATCACCAGCTGGGCGATGCGATCTCCAGTTTTGACGGCGAACTCGGCGTCGCCTGTGTTCTGGATGATGACCTTGATCTCGCCGCGGTAGTTGCTGTCTATCAGGCCGGGCGCGTTGGTGAGGGTGATGCCGTACTTCGCCGCCAGGCCCGAGCGGGGCTGAACGAAGCCCCCGTAACCCTGGGGGATGGCGACAGCGATGCCGGTGGCGACCAGCGCCCTCTCCCCCGCCCCGAGCGTCAGCTCTTCAACGCTGGTCAGATCGACGCCCGCGTCGCCGTCATCGTAAGCACAGACAGGAACCCTGGCGGCCGGGTTGAGGATTTTTATGGGGATGCGCACGCGCTGATTCTATCAGACGGGCCCCCTTACGGCTGCAGGCTGAAGGGTGGATATTCGTCGGTAATCAGCAGCATCGCGTAAGCCTGCACCCTGAGATTCCAGCGCATGACACCCACGACGAAGTCGAAAACTCCCGCCGGGTAGCGTCCGGTGAACAGGATGTAAAACCAGGCGAAGACACTGACGAAAAAGACGGCGATAAAGAGGAAGAAGAGAACGATGTAGTGCGGGATCGCCAGCAGCCATTTGACCAGGGGCAGCCAGCGATTGAGTTCGCTGGGAACGTCCGGGTAGCGCAGCTCGACGTGCACCGCCTGCTCTTCATCAGTTGATGGATATTCGTGCCGTAGCAAAAGCATGTAAGCGCTGACCCGCAGGGAAAACCTGGTGAGCGCAAGGTTCCAGTCGTACCACCAGCGCGGGTATTTCTGGCGAAACAGTATCAGGAGCAGCACGGGCAGGAAGAGGATCCCGGCGCCTGCGGCAACGCCGCCGGAGGCGCCACCGCTGAGCAGCGAAAGCACGATCGCAATGGGGATCACAGTAAAGATACGGAAAAAAGTGGTGAGCCGGTTGGCGCTCTCGGGAAAGTCGACATTCAGGCCTGCGGGAAATGCTGTGGATTGCTCGTTCATGGATCGGCCTCCTCGGATCGTGTAGCAGGTTTGAGGATCATACCCGGATCAGGATTCAGACCTTCATCGAACGGTTTCAGGAGCGAGCCTTCTGCCAGAACCAGTACGCCAGTACCAGCAGGATGGCCGCGCCGATGAGCGAGCCGATGATGCCGGCAAACTTCTTTTTTCCACGGGCCACGTCCGTGACCCCGCCCACGAGGACACCGATGCCTCATAAGCCGGAGATGGCGGTTGCTACATACCAGTACCACATGTTCATCACCCCCCTGCCGATGTATTCCCCCATTTCGGGAAAAAACCTGCCTTCAGCGGCGAAACCTGGCATAGCGTTCGGCATCCTCGCGGGGGAGGCGGGCGCGGACAATGACGCCTTCGGGGGTGTTCTCGAGCTCGACGTCGGCGCCGGTCCTGAAAATCTCACCGATCGCCTTGCCGTCCCCATAGGGAAAGAAGAACTCCGCGGGGACCAGACGCGCATCGAATAAATCGCGTACGCGTTTTTTCAGGTCCTCCAGACCGTCGCCCAGCTTCGCGGAAACCAGGATCGCTTCCGGATAGGTGCGGTGCAGGAAGTCTATCTGACTGCCTTCGAGCCGGTCGATCTTGTTGAGCACCAGCAGGCGTGTTATCGTGCCGGCCTCGATCTCCTCCAGCACGCCGTCGACCGCGGCGATCTGTTGCACGAGTTCATCGTCAGGCGAGGAAGCGTCAGCCACGTGAAGTATCAATTCGGACACGAGGGTCTCTTCGAGCGTCGACCTGAAAGCCTCAACCAGTTGATGAGGCAGCTTGCGGATAAAGCCGACGGTATCGGTCAGCAGAAAGGTCTGTCCCTGGAACTCGTAAGCGCGCGTGGTCGGATCCAGTGTCTCGAAAAGCCTGTCGTTAACGGATACGCCGCCGGCAGTCAGCGCGTTGAGCAGGGTGGATTTTCCGGTATTGGTGTAACCGGCGAGAGCTATCAGCGGCAGACGCGAAGACAGACGTGACCGGCGCATGACCTCACGGGAAGAGGATACATCCCTGAGCCGGCGCTTGAGAGTGCTGATGCGCTTGCGCGCGACTCTCTGGTCGACCTCGAGCTTGGTCTCGCCAGGCCCCCTGGTGCCGATGGGGCCCCTGGCGCCGCCCGTGCCGCCACCGAGCCTGGAAAGCTGGATACCCTTGCCGCGCATGCGGGTGAGATTGAACTCGAGCTGGGCCAGCTCGACCTGGAGTTTGCCTTCGGCGGTGTGGGCATGCATGGCGAAGATGTCGAGGATGAGCGCAGTGCGGTCGATCACCCGCACTCCCAGCCGGTCTTCGAGGTTTCGTTGCTGCGTGGGGGTGAGCTCGTCTTCGACGACGACCAGGTCGGGCCTGAGCCTCCCCAGTTCCTGCTTTAGCTCGGCGAGCTTGCCTTTACCGAAGTAGGTGCTGGCGACCGGATGATCGCGCCGTTGGATCAGCTCGCCGGCGAACTCGGCTCCGGCAGTGGCAAGCAGTTCGCGCAGCTCTGCCAGCGGTTCGTAGCCCTCTTCCCTGGGAGAAGGGCCGGGAAGAACGGCTATCAGGAAAGCGCGTTCACTCACAGATTGTCTTTTATCCGGTCGAGCGCTTCCTTAATCCGCTCGTCCGGGGCCGTCAGAGAGATGCGCACGAAGCCTTCGCCGCTGGGTCCGTAGCCCGAACCGGGCGGCACGACGACGGCGCATTTGTCCAGGACCATGTCGGCAAACGATGCGGACGTGTAGCCGTCCGGCACCGGCACCCAGATGTAGATCGTGCCCTTGGGTGAGATCACATCTATGCCTATCTCATGCAGCGTCCCCACGACCAGATCGCGGCGCCTCTGATAGAGGTCGCACATGTCCTTCACACACTGCTGGGGACCGGTCATCGCGGTCACCGCGGTGCGCTGAAGCGCCTGGAACATCCCCGAATCCATGTTGGTCTTGAGGCGCCAGAGCGCTTCGATGATTTCGGCGTTGCCGACCGCCGCGCCCACACGCCAGCCGGTCATGTTGTAGGTCTTCGATAGCGAGTAGAACTCGATGCCGGCCTCCTTGGCGCCCGGCGCCTGGAGATAGCTCGGAGCCGTGTAGCCGTCGAAGGTGATCTCGGAATAGGCGTTGTCGTGGATGATGGCGATATCGTGCCGCTTGCCGAAAGCCGCCAGCCGCTCGAAGAAGTCGTCCTCGATGACGGCGCCGGTGGGATTGTTGGGATAATTCACGAAGAGCATGCGCGCCCGCTCCAGCGTGCCGGCGTCGATGGCCTCGAGGTCGGGCTGAAAACCCAGTTCAGGCTTGAGTGGCAGGCCCACCGCCTCGCCACCTGCCAGGATAGGCCCGCTGGCGTAGACCGGGTAACCGGGATCCGCGCCCAGGCAGACACCCCTGGCGTCGAGGAAGTTAAAACAGATATGGGCGATGCCCTCTTTTGAGCCCAGCAGCGGAAAGACTTCGGTCTCGGGATCGAGCTCGACGCCGAAGCGGTTGCGGTAGAAGGTCGCGACAGCCTCGCGGAACTCGGGCAACCCCTTGTTGTTGGGATACTGATGATTCGCCGGGTCGGCGACCTGCCGTTGCATCTCCTCGACGATGTGCGGCGGCGTGGGTGTGTCGGGATCGCCTATGCCAAGGCTGATCACGTCTACGCCCTGCTGGCGCTTCTCCGACACCTTGCGCTCGATCTCGGCGAACAGGTAAGGTGGCAATCCGTCCATGCGCCGCGAAAACCTCATCTTCTACAGCTCCTTTAATCGGTTGATGAATTCCTCTGACATGACGCCGGAATATACTTCAGCGGCGGGGCCGGTCATGGTCACGGCCAGATCGGGGCCGACCTCGATCACCAGATCGCCGCCGGGCAGATGCACGGTGATCGGGCTCTCGACTCCCCGGGTGCGATAGGCCGCGACGGCAACGGCGCAGGCGCCGGTGCCGCAAGCGTTGGTTTCTCCTACACCGCGCTCCCAGACGCGCATGGTAACCTCAGAGGGACCGTTGACAGCCATGAACTCTATGTTAGCGCGGTTGGGGAAGATCTCGTGCGTCTCCAGCAGGGGTCCAAAGGTCTCCAGGTCGACAGCCTGTGGATCGGTAGTCTCGATGACGCAATGGGGATTGCCCATGTCAACAAAAGTGAACTCGATATCGCCATGCGCCGTTTGCAGCCTCACGTCGACGGCCTCGGTCTCCTCGCTCTCGGCGGTGAAACCGGTTATGCCGCTGCCGCCCAGTCGCGCGGTGCCCATGTTGACCTTCACCTGGCCGTCCGGGGCGATAGCCGGAGCCATGAGGCCCGCGGCGGTCTCCACCGGCATCACAGGTTCGGATGCGTAGCCATGCTCGAACAGGTACCTGGCCAGCATGCGGATGCCGTTGCCGCACATCTCCGCCACGCTGCCATCCGGGTTGAAGATCTCGAGGGTGAAACCGGAGGCCTCGGTGCCGCTCCACAGCAGTATGCCATCCGAACCGATGCCGAAGTGGCGTTCACAGATGGCAGCGGCGCGTGCCGGCGTCAGTTCGAAGGCAAGGCTGTTCCGGGCCACGATGATGTAATCGTTGCCAAGACCCTGCCACTTGGAGAATTCAATCTGAGGCGCCATGAATGTGATCGATGATAGACCGCGCAACTGCCCGCGGAGGGCGTCCGGCCACGTCGATTCTAACAACATCGGGCATCTTTCGCATCCAGGTCAGCTGCCGCTTGGCGTAGCGGCGGCTCTTCCTTTTCAGGATGTCAGCCGCCTCCTCGATGCTGATTCCGCCGTCAAGATACTCACTGATCTCGCGAAAGCCGATGGCCTGGGCGGCGGTTGCCGACACATGGGATCGTTCGCGGGCCGCTCGCACTTCCTCAACGGCTCCGCCTGCCAGCATGCGCTCGACCCGCTCGTCGATCTGCCGGTAGATGTCCTCTCGCGGGGCCGTGAGCGCAAACGACATGACCCGGTAGGGAGAGTCCTCCGACCAGAGGCGCTCGCGCTCCGCGGAGACCGGCATTCCCGTTCCTCCGGCAGCTGCCTCCGCTGCTTCCAGCGCCCGCGCCACCCGCCTGGGATTGGCGGCGTCTATCGTTCGCGCCGAGGCGGGATCGAGCTTTTCGAGCTCCCGGTATGCCGCCTCGAGCCCTTCAGTGTCTATCAGGTCCCGCCAACGGCGCCGGCTGGCTGGATCGGCATGCCCCGCAAAGCCAAAGCCGCCCAGAAGCGCCCGGACATATAGTCCCGTGCCGCCGCAGAGCAGCGGCATGCCGCCGCGCCTATCGATATCTTCGATTATCGCACCTGCATCCCTTACGAAGCGGGCAGCGCTGTATTCCTGGTCGAGAGGGACTGTGGCTATTAGATGATGCGGCACCGCGGCCAGCATCTCGGGAGAGGGTTGGTCGGTGAGGATGGGCAGACCCTGATAGACCTGCATGGAGTCCGCCGAGATGATCTCGCCGCCGACGGACTGCGCTACTTCAACCGCCACGCGGCTCTTGCCGACCGCGGTCGGCCCCAGGATAGCCGCCACGCGAATCTTTCGCGCATCGCTTCTTTCGCTCATGTCAACGCCTGTCGCCCGGTGACCGGCTAGCAGGCGCCGCCCGCCGCTTCGTCGCCGGGATGCCAGTCTTCGCTGAAGCGCGTGACCATGAAACGCTGTACGGCAAACTTCTCTTCCGGATCGATGCCGGCTTTCTGGCAGGCTATGGACAGCTGATGCTCGACCGTGTCGACGCCTTCGAGGTCAGGCAGCAGAACGCCGCGGCGGTAATCGCAGCCGACGATCACGCCGAAGCGGCGGCAGTCCAGATCTGTTTTCGACTCGACCGCCTCGGGGACGCTCAGGACATCGACACTGAACTTCAGGCTTTCGAACTCGTCGGCCTGGACCGCGGGAAACCGGGGATCCCCGAATGCCGCCGACTGGGCGTTGCGGATTATCTCATGCCCCAGATCGGGCTCCGCGGGCTCGAGGGTTCCGATGCAGCCGCGCAGGGCGCCGTCTTTCTTTATGCTGACGAAGCAGGCGGCCCGCTGGCGGTAGAACTCCTCTAGCGGCGGATCGGGCAAGGTACCATATTCCAGCGCCGCCCTGATTACCTCACGGGCAAACAACGCCGGACTGGATTCCGGTAAAAGGTTCATGGGCTTACTTTAGTTGTCAAACCGCTTTTACCTGCTTCCCGGGTCAACTGACTATGACTCCGGCGTAACCGACAACCTGGCTGAAATCACCGGTGACATCGCCTGAAGTCTCATACTTTACCAGCCGCGCCTGAGTAGCTCCCAACTCCTTACAGGCGAACAGCATCACCGTAGCCGGCCCCACGCCACACATCGAGATATTTCTGTTCATCACAGTCCCCAGCAACCCCTCAGGATCAAGCGCGAGCAGGCGCTCGATGGCTAGCGTGTCTTTCTCACGGGCCTGGTCCTGGCTTTCATAGTGGGTCATGTCGGAACTGGCGACGACCAGCACCGGTCCGGCGGCCTTGACCGCCTGCGCCACCGCGAGGCCTATATCGCGGCATACGTCGACATTGGTTGACATGAGCGCTATCGGAACGAAGTGGACATCGCCGACCAGATACTGGAGGAAGGGCAGCTGCACCTCGATGGAATGTTCGTATTGATGTGCCCGGCCGTCAGCTTCCAGATAACGGCTGCCGGCCAGAATCGCCTCAGCCAGCTTCGTCTCGATGGCGGCATCACCGTCGGGAAGCCTCCATAACCCCGAGGTCATGATCGATGCTGCCGGTCCCAGGCCGGTATGATTGGGCCCTATTATGACAAATGTCTGCGGTAGCTCAACCGAGCCGTAGACCGCTCCAGCGACCCTGCCGGAATACATGTAACCGGCGTGCGGGACCACTACGCCCATCGCCGGCGCCGCCGGACCTGAGCCAATCAGTTCCTTTACAGTTTTTTCCAGAGCGTCAGCGGAACCCGGATAGAACTGGCCCGCCACGGCCGCTTCCCTGACCGGCGTCATTATCGGAGTCATGTCCACCACCCCTTTCGCTCAATTATTTCCCGTTTGGCTGGAAAACGAATCTTCGGGCGGCTGCCTCTTCCAAACTCAGGCGGCTGCCTCTTCCAAATTGCCCAGACCGTTATCGGCGGCTTTCAGTCCGCCCGGCCGGCCAGCGTGGTGGAAGAAACTGATTCGATTGTCACCTGTACGAGGTCTCCTGCCACCGGCGGCATACCCGCCGCCGGCTCGAAGTTCACTATCTTGTTCTGCCGCGAGCGGCCGCGCAGCTGTCCGCCGCCATGCCGGCTCGGACCCTCGATGAGAACTTCGACGCTGCGCTGCAGATAACGTTCGTTTTTCTCGAGAGCCAGCCGCTGGGTAAGCTCCACCAGCTCGTGCATGCGGCGCTTGACGGTGACCTGGGGAATGCGGCCGGTCAACTGCGCCGCCTCCGTCCCGGACCGCTCGGAATAGATGAACGTGAAGGCGCCGTCGGTGTGCGCCTCCTCCAGTAAGGTAAGGGTGCGATAGAAATCCTCTTCCTTCTCGCCAGGAAAGCCAATGATGATGTCGGTCGTGAGCGCCAGGTCGGGAATCTTTGCGTACAGGTCGCTCACCAGGTCCAGGTAGTGGCGGCGGTTGTAGCCGCGATTCATGCGCGTCAGGACACGGTCGGAGCCTGATTGGACGGGCAGGTGCAGATGCTCGCAGATAGACGGCAGGCTGGCAATGGCTTCGATGAGCTCGGGTCCCAGATCCTTGGGATGTGAGGTCGTGAACCGGATACGCTCGAGACCGGCAATCGCGTCCAGCCGCCCCAGCAGTTCCGCGAATCCGGCGCGCCCCGCCGCTCCGGAATCGAGATCCTTGCCATAACTGTTGACGTTCTGCCCCAGGAGGGTGACCTCGATCACCCCCTCCGCCACCAGGCGCTCGACTTCCTCGATGATGTCGCCAGACTCCCGGCTGCGCTCCGAACCGCGAACGCTAGGAACAACGCAATAGCTGCAATTGTTGGTGCAACCGGTAATGATCTGGACCCAGGCTCGATGGCCTTCCGACCGCCGGGCGGGAAGGCCGGCGCTGGCTTCGAGTCTGTCTTCGAAACTTGAGGCCGGTCCGGCGCCGGTTAGCGCGGAGTCGATCAGCGCCGGCAGTTCACCTATGTTACGGGGACCGAACGAGATATCCAGGAAAGGCAGATCGCGAAAGATTTCGGATTTACGGCTCTGGGCGAAGCAGCCGGCCAGAGCGATCAGCGTGCCTGGCCTTTCCGCCTTGATGCGCCGCGCCTCCCCCAGCCTGCCCAAAAGCCTGGACTCCGCGCTCTCGCGCACTGCGCAGGTATTGAAAAGCAAAAGATCGGCGGCTTCCTGCTCATCCGTTCGCGACCACCCGCTCTCTTCCAGGACGCCGCGGATGCGTTCGGAGTCGTGCTCGTTCATCTGGCATCCGAAGGTGGTGAGGTGATAGAACCGTTGTTGGGTTTCAGGCATGTTCTGACATGTAAGCCGGGTCTGCGTGGGCTGGAGTTGAGGCAATCATTTTAAAGCTTTAAACGGACCGGATATTTCCCTCTCGCTCCACCTGAAGAGTATCGCTCGAGGAAAATATCCGGTCCGTTCTTATCTGAAGTTACTTGGCGTACTCCGTGGCCCGGCTTTCCCGGATCACGGTCACCTTGATCTGCCCCGGATAATCGAGTTGCTTCTCGATCTCCTTGGCGATCTCGCGCGAGAGTAGGGCCGCCTCGTCATCATCGATCTCGCCAGGCTTGACCATTACACGGATCTCGCGGCCTGCCTGCATGACGTAGCATTTCTCGACGCCCTTCTTGCTGACAGCGATGTTCTCGAGTGATTCCAGGCGCTTGATGTAGCTCTCCAGGCTGTCCCGCCGGGCTCCTGGACGAGCCGCGCTCACGGCGTCCGCGGCCTGCACCAGCACCGCTTCCACGGTCTGGGGCTCGACGTCGGAATGATGCGCTTCGATCGCATGCGTGATGGCCTGCGATTCGCGGTTCTTCTTGGCCAGGCTGGCGCCGATGTCCGCGTGCGCGCCCTCGACCTGGTGGTCGACGGCCTTGCCGATGTCGTGCAGCAGGCCGGCGCGCCTGACGATCTTTGTGTTGGCTCCCAGTTCGGCCGCCATTATACCCGCGAGGTGGCTGACCTCCAGCGAGTGCGAAAGGACGTTCTGGCCGTAGCTGGTCCGGTAGCGAAGACGTCCCAGCAGCTTGACCAGGTTCTCGGGCACACCGTGGATGTTCGCTTCCAGGGTGGCCTGCTCGCCGGCTTCGAGAATGGCCTTCTCGACCTCAGCCTTGGCCTGCTTGTAGGTGTCCTCGATGCGGGCCGGATGGATACGGCCGTCGGACAGCAGCTTGGTCAGTGTCAGCCGGGCGATCTCGCGCTTGACGCCGTCGAAGCCGCTGAGCACGACCGCCTCGGGCGTGTCGTCGATGATGACGTCGATACCGCTGATGTTCTCCAGGGCGCGGATGTTGCGGCCCTCACGGCCGATGATGCGGCCTTTCATCTCATCCGATGGCAGCGGCACAACCGATACGGTCGTCTCGGCTGCGTGATTCGCGGCGGTGCGCTGGATGCTCAGCGACAGGATGTTGCGGGCCCGCCTTTCTGATTCCCTGCGGGTATCCTCCTCGACGCTGCGGATGATCTTGGCCATGTCGTGACGGGCTTCATCTTCCACCTGCTTGAGCAGCAATTCCTTGGCCTGCATGCTGGAAAGCCCGGATACACGCTCCAGGGAGCGGCGCTGTTCCTCGAGCGTCTGCTCGAGCTCTTCGGCCATCTTCTTGTTATTGACCTCACGGTCGGCGATGGACTGCTCCCGCCGCTGGATGTCGGCGTCGCGGTCGCCGAGCAACTTTTCCCTATCCTCCAGCTTCTGTTCGCCCTTGAGCACTTCCGAACGCCGCTCCTTGAGCTCGGCTTCGGCGGTTTCCCGCAATTTCTGCGCTTCCTCGCGCGCCTCCACCTGCGCGGCGCGCTGCATCGTCTCGATCTCCCTGGCCGCTTCAGCCCGAAGCTTTTCTGCCTCGCTCTCAGCCGAGGAAATGTGGGCTTCCGCGATCATTTTTCTGATAAAGAAGCCCGCGGCGAGAGCGATGACCGCGACGACTATCGCAATCAAAGCTGTGATCATTTTCTCTCCATTCTCTCTTTAAAACGCATCCGGGCACGTTGCTACTGAAAACCCGGCCGTCTCCGTTTTCAACCACCCCAGCCCTAAAAATGCGAAAAGCCGAGCATCTGCTCGGCTCTAAAGCTTCTTTGTAAGGCACGCCCTGGTCGCCCTATACATGAGCGCCCCGACGCCGGGTTATTTAATCCAGTGAAAAATACTAGTTCTTGTTCACTAAGCCCGCTGGCTGATACCTGGTTGCCATTGCCTGATAATCAAAGAAACCGAAGATTTTCGATATAACGAATTCTGAGCAGATGGTTGTGGAACAAGTTCATTCTAACGCCGTCGGAACTGCAGTGTCAATAAAAGGCTTAGGTAAGGCAAGTCAGGAAATGACGGGGGGCGGCTTCGCCGCCCCCCGGTACTCATTAATCCAGGCGTCGCAGGCTCTAAACCTTGTCTTTTGCGGGGTCTTTTTCTTTCTCGGAGGTCATCTCCTCAATATTTTGAGGCACCGCGATGCCCACGGCCGCGAGCACCTCGGCCAGGATGGCGTCAGCGATGGCCGGTTTCTCCTTCAGATACGCCTTGACGTTGTTGCGGCCCTGGCCCAACCGCTCGTCGCCGTAAGAGAAGTAAGCCCCGCTCTTGTCGACGATGCCATGGGCGACGCCCATATCCAGGATATTTCCCTCGCGAGATATGCCCTCGCCATACATCACATCGAACTCGGCCTGCCTGAAAGGAGGCGCCATCTTGTTCTTGACCACCTTGGCGCGCACCCGGTTGCCGATAGCCTGCGTCCCCTCCTTGAGGGTCTCGATCCGGCGCAGATCCAGCCGGACGGACGCATAGAATTTAAGGGCCTTGCCGCCAGGCGTCACCTCGGGATTGCCGAACATCACGCCTATCTTCTCACGCAATTGGTTCGTGAATATCGCCACCGTGCCGGTCTTGTTGAGCGTACCCGCCAGCTTTCTCAGAGCCTGGGACATCAGGCGTGCCTGCAGCCCGACATGAGAGTCGCCCATCTCACCCTCGATCTCAGCCTTAGGTGTCAACGCCGCGACGGAGTCGATGGCCACGATGTCGAGGGCGCCGCTCCTTATGAGCATCTCCGCGATCTCCAGCGCCTGCTCTCCGTAATCGGGCTGGGATACCAGCAGGTCGTCGACGTCGACGCCGATCCGGCGGGCGTAGTCCGGGTCCATGGCGTGCTCTGCATCGATGAAGGCGCAGATGCCGCCCCGCTTCTGGGCCTCGGCGATGATGTGATAGACCATCGTCGTCTTGCCTGACGCCTCGGGACCGTAGATCTCGATGACGCGCCCGCGTGGTACTCCACCTACACCCAGCGCAATGTCCAGGGCCAATGCCCCGGTGGGAATGACGCCGACCTGTACACCGGCGCAGTCATCCCCCATCCTCATGATCGAACCCTTGCCGAACTGGCGTTCGATTTGGCCCACTGCAGCTTCCAACGCTTTGTCTTTCTCCACTTCAGCCTCCTGTTTTATGTCAGTTGGACCGTTTTCAGAGCCTCGTGCAAGGCCCCGCTTGCCTTTAGAACGCTATTATACAAGGTGACTCGGACGGCTGTAAATTTGACCGGCTCCGGGCTGAATCCAGCCCCGTCGAAGCGGCTGCCGCCCCTCGCCCTGGCGATAGTGACGTGAGGAAAAAAGGGCCTTTTTTCCTTCTCATAAAGCCCCGCAGCCACCAGTGACGCCACGAGCTCGTCGTGCATCGCCGCCAGGCGCCCCGAGGGCTCCTCACAGGCCACCGCGATGACCCTGGGGCTTCTACCCCGCGGCAGCCCGACGAGACCCGTGCAGCTCACGTCGAAGGCCTGCAGCCGGGTCAGTTCCTCGAGCAGCAGCGCGGCCTGGTCCCGTTCCCCCTCATTTTTCTGCCCCAGGAACGCCAGCGTTATGTGCAGCTGCGCGGCAGGAGTCATCCTGAGCATACGGTCGGAAGCTAAATACTCGTGCTGCCATCCGGTCAATTCCCGCACCGCCTCGTCGGGAATGTCCACCGCAATGAAAAGCCGGAAGGACGGTTCTTCGCGGCCGCCGCCCCGTCCTCTGTCGCGACGGCCCCGGCCTTCGGCGTAGCGCTCGCCCCGGCCCTGGCGCCGGGAAGGCCTGGCTGGATAATCCCTAGCCACCGCGCGGCAACCCCAGACTCACACGCAGGGCTTCATCGACACGCGCCATCGTGTCCGCGGGCAGGCTGGCGATCTTGTCGCCCAGCCGTTTTCCGGCCACCGTCAGCAGTTGGTTTAGCCGCACCTCTGCCGGCTGTGGCATCGTTTTGCCCGGCAGTCTCACATTGACGGCGTAATCACGCCCGATGAGGGTCGAGGTGATGCAGGCCACTATCACCAGAGGACTGAACTCATTGCCGACGTCGTTCTGGACGACCAGCACCGGTTTGCGTACAGGTTCTCCGCCCGAGGGTCCGCAAAGCTCCGCCCAGCGGATATCCCCCCGCTTCACCATTCCGGCCACCAGTCAGGCCAGCGGCTGGAGCATTTCGTCCGGACCTGCCGCGGCTCCTGGGCCATCTCCAGATATCCCTCGGCCAGCAGCCTGTCCTCCTCCCGGGCGATATAGGAAGCCACCGCCTCGCAGACGAGGTCGCTGCGCGTGCGCCCTTCATTACGAGCCTGGCTGTCGAGGTCGGTGAGCAGTTCCCCCGGGATAGTGATCGAAGTCCTGGCCTTGCGTCTACTCAAGATGTCACCTCGATAAGTGTCATACGAATAGTAATACGATGGGTATGATATTACCATTCCATGATCCTGTCAAGACAGGTCACGCTCTGTGCAAACGGTCCCGTTCCAGAAAATATCAGGGGCGCCCGCAGGGCGCCCCATGAAACTCGTTCCAGTAGCTGATTTCTGACTTATGCCTGAGTGATTATCCTGAATGCCTGGCTTATTTTCCCGACCGCCGTCAGGAAGTGTGGCTCAGCAACTCCCTGATGGTTTTCAGGAGTTCGGGCATGGCATAAGGTTTCTGCATGAAGCGGTAGCCCCTCGCCTGCACCGTCTGCCAATCGACGGCCGTGTCAGCATAACCGCTGGCCAGCAGCACCTGCAGGTCCGGCTTGTGTGATTTGAGGTTCTCCGCCAGCTTCAGGCCGTTCTCACCAGGAAGGACGATATCGCTGAACACCAGCTGGAAATCGCCTTTCTCGCTGGCGAACCTGGCGAAGGCCTCGGCGGCGTCGTGCGCGCAGGTCACGACGTAGCCGTTCTCCCGCAGGATCCGCTCGGTGATCCCCAATACGGCGTCATCGTCTTCCACGACCAGGATGTGCTCACCGTGACTGAGCAGATCCTCTGCACGTTCAGGCTCAAATCCGCCGTCTCCCTCGGGAGCGGATTTCATGGCCGGCAGAAAGACCGTGAACGTGGTTCCCATTCCTGGAATGCTGTCGACATCGATCCAGCCGTCGTGCTGCAGGACGATCCCGTAGACCACCGATAGTCCCAGACGGTTGTCGCTGCCACCCTGCGCGGACTTGTAAAACGGCTCGAAGACGTGCTCGAGCACTTCGCCGGTCAGGCCGGGACCGGAGTCGCTTACTGAGACGGTGGCGAATTCTCCCGGCCGCGCCACAGGATGTTGCTCGATGTAATCCTCGTTCACGCTGCCGTTGCAGGTTGTGATGGTGACTTCCCCACCGGGCATGGCCGACGCTGCGTTCAACGCCAGGTTTACGATGACCTGGCCGAGGCTGCCGGGGTCGCCCAGGACGAATTTCAGATTATCGGACAGGTTGGTGACGATGGTGGATTCCTTGTCCACCAGTCTCTCGATCATGTGCTTCAGGCCCGCCACTGATTCATTCAGGTTGACCTGGTGCATATCCATGGGCTGATGACGGCTGAAAAGCAGCAGCTGGCTGGTGAGGTCCGCGGCCTTCTCCGAGGCCTGGCGAACCTGCATGAGGTTCGCGTATATGGCGCTGTCCTCGGGAAGCTCCATCAAGGCCAGATCGGTGTAACCCTGAATGGTCGTCAGATAATTGTTGAAATCGTGGGCGACGCCGCCCGCCAGGCGCCCGACACTTTCAATCTTTTTTGCCTGCAGCAGTTGCAGTTCCATGCGCCGTTGCGAGGTGATGTCACGCATCATACCGCTACGGGCAACCATGCGGTCATCGTCCGAGCTGACTGTCTCGGCGCTCATCGAGACGGTTATCTCAGAGCCGTCATTCCTCTTCATGTTGACCACACGGTCGCTGATCGAGCCCTCCGATTCGAGGTCACGCCGATCGCGGGTGGCATCGTCCTGATTTGCATAGAGGTCATCCAGACTGAGCTGCAGCATCTCATCCCGGGAAGCATAACCGAACAGCTTGACGGCCGCGGGGTTCAGCTCAGTGAAGGTGCCATCAGCCGATGCCGTGAAGATCACGTCCCGCGACTGCTCGAAGATCTCCCGGTACTTCTGCTCGCTCTCGCTCGCCTCGCGCTCGGCTTCGCTGAGTTTCCTGACCGACTTTTCCAGCCGGGTCGTGTAGATGAATACCGCGACGAGGAGCAGGGACGTGACCAGTGCCGTAATGCCACCGACGATGATGTGCTCGACGTCAAAGAAACCGATGTCTTCATGCAACAGCAGGTCGACCGTGGCGTTCAGGGTGGCCAGGATGGCGACGACAACGGCACAGGTGATCAGGAATATCGTCCGCCTGTTAGTTTTTTTTGCAGGGGGCTTGAAGTCTGCCTTTTGCTCCATGTTTCGCCTGTTCCTTTCTGGGGTTTTCTGCAATCAGGCCATTGGATAGCCAGTATCGTCCTACCGCATACTGTGTTCCCAGAATCGGAATTCTTCAGGCATATCTTGAACGCTAGCGGGTCAGCCTGGCAGTGATCTCGGCAACGTGACGGCCCTGGAAACGGGCGCCATCGAGCTCGTTCTCGCTCGGCTGGCGCTCGCCCTGACCGCCGGCTATGGTCGAAGCCGAACAACCGGTTATCTCATCGATGCGCATCTGGCCCTGGAACGAGTACGGCAGGCCTACGATGATCATGCCGTGATGAAGCAGGGAGACATGCAAGGTAAGAAGGGTGGATTCCTGGCCGCCGTGCTGGGTGGCGGTGCTGGTGAAGGCGCTGCCTACCTTGCCCACCAGTTTGCCCTGGCTCCAGAGTCCGCCGGTCGCGTCGAGGAACTGGCGCATCTGCCCGCAGACGCTGCCGAAACGGGTCGGCGCCCCGAAGATGATGGCATCGGCCGCGGCCAGCTCATCGATCTGGTTGACGGTGCAGCAGGGTATCTCGGACTGGACCTGTTGAGCCTCGAGTGCTCCCATCTTGGCGAGCACTTCCTCAGGCAGGGTCTCAGGCACGCGCATGACATCGACTTCGGTTCCTTCTACCTCTCCTGCGCCTTCGGCGACTGCCTGGGCCAGACGATATACATGTCCGTACATAGAATAGTAAACGACTGCGATCTTCATGATTGCTCCCTTCTCGCGCCCGCGATGCGGCCCTGGATAGGCGCGGCGGGCAAACGGCTTTATCTAGGTATACCTCTTCCCCGGAATGGGGAAACAACCCTGTGTGTCAACCAGGGGTGAAACCAGGAGCAATCATTCGGGTCAACTGATGGTCACGGTGTCGTGGGCGGCCCGGACCTTGGAGATCTCGCCCACGAGAAAATCGGTCCCGTCATCGGTCTTCTGTATTTCGCGGGCGCGCGACAGCGCTTCCCTGCGCCGCTTGTAATCCGGGTAAAGCGAGTCTAAAAGATGGCAGGCACGGGCCAGCCCGATGAGCATGACCTGCCGCCGTTCCGAAGCCGGCTCCGTAAACAGTGACCGATCGAGGCGGTCTTTCAGCTGTTGCCTGGTCTCCACATCCAGGCAGTGGAATCGCGGCGACTCGAAGACACCCAGGGTCTTGTGCTCCTTGCGGTAGATGAGCCCCTGCATGGTCAGCCGCTCGAGGAAGCGGCTTCCCTTGCCCGACCAGTCGATCTGGGGAGCGTCGCGGGCGACCGTAACCTTGCCCAGCTTGTCGATCCAGTAAAACGGGCCCTTGACCTTGCCCAGCTTCTGGATGCGCATGAGGGCGTCATCGAGGATCTCATCGCCGGTGAGGGTCGGATCGGTGACGACGATCTTGCCATGCGGCGGGCGCAGCACCAGGAATTTTCGCTCCGGCCTCTCGACGCTGACGCGGCCGGCCAGCACCAGCTCCATGATGATCGCCGTAGTCAGGCCATAGGTGATCGTCGTCCTGGTGGTCGAGGAACTGCCGACCGTACCTTTCTCCTCATCCAGCGCCAGGAGGATCAGTTCTTCGGGCAGGGTGAGCATGACGGCGCCACCTCCCTATTCGGTTAACAGCTTCCTGTGGAGCAGATGCAGGGCGGCGACAACGGCGGCGCGGCGTATCTCGTCACGCCCGCTGGGAAAGTTGTAAGCACGCACGAGGTCGCCAGCGGCGGACGAGACACAGATGTATACCAGCCCCACCGGTTTCTCGGGGGTGCCCCCCGTTGGCCCGGCGATGCCGGTGACGCCGATGCCATAATCGGCGCCGCAGGTCTCCCGGGCTCCGATGGCAAGCTGCTGGGCGACGGCCTCGGATACTGCGCCCACAGCCTCCAGCGTCGGCGCCCTGACCTTGAGCAGGGCCTTCTTGACCTCGTTGTCATAGGCGATGACGCCGCCGAGGAAGAATTCCGAGGCGCCGCTCACGCCGGTGATGGTCTGCCCCAGCATGCCGCCGGTGCAGGACTCACCCACGGCCAGCGTCCGAGACCGGTCCTTGAGCTCCTCGCCGATGACAGCCTCGATCTTCTCTCCACCCGAGAAGAGCTGTGCAGCGAAACGCTCTCTCAGGGCGCTCACCAGCTCGCTGGCGGCGCCGGCTGCCTCGGGCGGATAGGCTACTTCGAGGACCACCTCGCCGTACCGGGCGCAGATACTCACCTCGATGCGGGTTTCTTCCGTAGGCAGCAGTGAGTCCACGGCCTGGGTGACGGCGGGCTCGCCGACTTTGTAAAAGCAGAGGGCTTTTCGGGCAGGAGCCTGAGCGCCGCTGATGACCGCCGCGGCTTCGGGCGCGGCCAGCGCCTCTTCCCATTGGGCGGCCAGTTCCCAGGGGACCCCGGGCAGGACGATTATGACGGCGCCTTCCCTGGAGAGGATGAAACCCGGGGCCGTTCCCGCCGGCCGGATGGGCGTGGCGCCCACGGGCAGTATTGCCTGTTTGGCCTGGTAGGGCGCGAGCGCGTCAGCGCTCGCGCCCGTCGCCTCGGCCACCATGGCCGCGGCTTCGGGGTTGAGAGCCGATTCGAGCCCGAAGGCAGCGGCGATGGCGGCGGCGGTGATGTCGTCGCGGGTCGGTCCCAGGCCGCCGGCGACCGCCACCAGGGCGGCGCCGCTGGCGAGCGCGAATCTCAGTCCGTCGCCGATCGCCTTTTCATCGTCGGGCACGCTCAGCGACAGGGCGATGCGGACGCCGCGGCGCTCCAGCTCCGTTGCCATGAAGCTGGCGTTGGTGTCGACTATGCGCCCGTCGGTAAGCTCGGTGCCGACCGTGATGATGGCTGCCCGCAAGATCATGCTTCCCTTCCGCCGGAATCGATCGGCGCTATCCGTGCCGTTCGCTTCCTCCGTTACTTATTCAATATTCGAGGTTCGACCGCTATCCCGGTGCTTTTACCCAATCACGGGCCTTCACAAAATAGTCGATTCCGGAGACGATGGTCAGAATGGCGGCGATATAGATGAGATACCAACTCAGCGGCTTGCCGAAGATGAAGCCGAATTCGGGCAGGATGAGCGCGACTACCGCGACGACCTGGCTGAAGGTCTTGATCTTGCCCAGGGGGCTCGCCGGAATGACGACGCTCTCGGCCGCCGCCACCAGCCTCAGGCCGGAGACGGCAAATTCCCGCGAGATGATGACCATCGCCAGCCAGGCGGAGATACGGTCCAGGGATACCAGCGAGATGAGCGCCGCCGAGATCAGCAGTTTGTCCGCCAGGGGGTCGAGGAACTGCCCCAGTACGGTTACGGCGTTGCGAGAACGGGCGAAGTAGCCGTCGAGAGTGTCGGTGAGGGCGGCGATGGTGAAGACACCCACGGCCAGCACCGAGCTGATGTCCTCGGGGATCACGTCCCCCAGCAGGAAGACCATGAAGACCGGGATCAGCAGGATGCGGAATATGGTCAGGCCGTTGGCGAGGTTGACCGGAAGGTGCAGCCGCACGATGCTCACCCCACGCGCCGGGAGATCAAGCCTGCCTGGTCATGCCGCTGGCGGTGATCACGTAGACACCGCCGACTTCGTCGGTGAGATTCTGCGGCTGACCGTTCACGCTCACGGTCAGGCCCACGGGGCTGCCCACCTTGAGGTACAGTGTCGTCTGCCCCGCCAGATCGGCCTGCTCGAGCGTCTTGGTTTCTCCTGAAGCCAGGGTCCCGCCCCAGACGACCTCGCCGCTGACGCTGCTCTTGTGGATCTCGACCCAGTTGTCCGTGCTGGTGGCGGCCATGACTATGCTCTGCAGGGCGGCCGGCTGGGTCGTCGTGGTGACCGGCGGCGCCGGCGCCGCCACGGAAGCCGTCGTCGTTGTGGGCTGCGTCGTGGCCTCGGTCTCGGTGGTCGTGATCGGTGGCGGTTTCTGGCTCGAGGTGTTCCCCCAGCCCAGATAGGCCAGCACGGCGATGATGACAATAGCCAGGATCGCGACCAGGATATAGTTGGTCTGGTGCTTGCGCCGCGTGCTGGGCGCTGCTTCCACCTTTTCGGGACGCGCCGCCTGGATGATGTGCTCGCGATGCTCGCCGCTCCCGAAGCGGTCATTATATTCATCTATGAGCAGCTGGGCGTCCAGGTCGAGATATTCAGCATAGGTGCGCAGGAAGCCCTTCACGTACGTCCCGGCAGGCATGATATCGAAATCCTCATTCTCCATCGCCTGGATGTACTTGACGCGGATCTTGGTGTCATCCTCAGCCTGCTGCAGGGAGATATCCCTGCGAATACGGGCATCTCTCAGCGCTGTTCCAATCTCAAACATCCATTCCCCTGTTCTTGCGGGTATTGATTCAGAACAAAAAATCTAGCACTTTGCATAATGCGACGCAATTATGCGCCAGCGGGCAGGCCCGGGCTCCAGGCCGTCTATTGACATCGAAAGTGCGGCTGATAGTATCAAAAACGATTCGAAATCGACCTTCCGGGAGGGAAAACGCACGAGTTTGCGATAACCGAGAGCATCCTGGAGATCGTCCAGTCCGAAGCGGCCCAGGCGAATGCCCGGCAGGTAGACACGATCCGGGTGGTCGTCGGCGAGCTGTCGACTTTCGTGGAGGAGTCCATCGAGATCTACTTCCGGGAGCTCGCCCGCGGAACCGTGGCTGAAAACGCGCAACTGAGCTTCAGCAAGCTCGAGGCCCGCGCCGTGTGCAACGGCTGCGGCGCCGACTTCAGGCCCGTGAACGCCTTTTTCAGCTGCCCGGAATGCAAATCGGCGTTCTGCGAGATCAGGCAGGGGCAGGAGCTCTACATCGAGAGCATTGAAATCCCGGAAAAAGGGGAACCTGACACCGAGGGAGGCTGAACCGCTTGAAGATCGAGGTCAGAAAGAACATCCTTGCCACCAACGCCGCCATGGCCGCGCAGAACCGCAGCCGGCTGGAGCGGCACCAGACCGGCATGCTGAACCTGATGGCGTCGCCTGGCGCGGGCAAAACCAGCGTCATCATGAAAGCAATAGATGGCACCCGCGGCTTCCTCAAGCTGGCGGTGATCGAGGGGGATATAGCCTCGGAGATCGACTCCCTGGCGATCGAGGCTATGGACGTCCCCGCCATCCAGATCAACACCGGCGGCTCGTGCCATCTGACCGCGGACATGATCGCCTCGGCCCTGGATCACCTCGACCTCGACGAACTCGACCTCATCATCATCGAGAACGTGGGCAACCTGGTATGCCCGGCCGAGTTCGACCTGGGCGAGACGGCGCGCCTGATGATCGCCAGCGTGGCCGAGGGCCATGACAAGCCGCATAAATATCCCCTGATATTCCGGGCTGTGGACGCCATCCTGGTGAACAAGATCGACCTGCTGGCGCACTGCGACTTTGACCTGGCGCAGTTCCACCAGGTCGTCAGCGAGCTCAATCCGGCCGCCCCGGTTATAGAGATTTCCTGCCGGGAAGGTTACGGCGTGGATGAATGGTGCCAGTGGCTGGCCGCCCTGCAGGCGGAAAGCCGTGCCGACCTTACCTCCTGACAGGATCGAATCGATGCCTGATACCGGGAAGCAGGCGGCCGAGAAGACCCGGATGATCATCCGGGTGACCGGCGTCGTGCAGGGTGTCGGTTTCCGGCCGTTCGTCTACCGTCAGGCTACCGGACTGCAGCTCAACGGCAGCGTGATCAATACCGGCTCCGGGGTGGAGATAGACGTGGAAGGCGAACCGGGCGCTGTGGCGCGGATGCTGCGGGCGCTCGAGAGCGAGGCGCCGCCACGGGCGCTCATCACCGGCATCGAGTCTGTGGAAGCTCAGCCTGCGGGGCGCAGCGGTTTTGAGATCGGCGCCACGCGTGCGGGCAAGAACGACTGGCAGCTGGTCAGCCCCGATACCTGCACCTGCGACGACTGCCTGGCGGAGATACATGACCCCGCCGACCGTCGTTACCGGTATCCCTTCACCAACTGCACCAACTGCGGACCCCGCTTCACGGTCATCGAAAGCCTGCCTTATGACCGGCCGTCCACCACCCTCAAGACCTTCGAGATGTGCCCCGAGTGCCAGGCCGAATACGACGATCCCGGTGACCGGCGTTTCCACGCCGAGCCGAATGCCTGTCCGGTTTGCGGACCGGCATTGTGGCTGGCCGGCGCCAAGGGCGAGCGGCTTGACGAGACCGATCCCCTGGCGGCCGCCGCCGCCCGGCTACGCGAAGGCGGGATCGTCGCGATCAAGGGCATCGGCGGCTTCCAGCTGGCCTGCCTGGCGACGGACCCGGATGCGGTGAGCCGGCTGCGGGAGCTCAAGAACCGTCCCCATAAACCTTTCGCCGTGATGGTGGCCTCGCTCGATGACGCCGCCCTGCATTGCCGAATCAGGCCTGAAGAGGCACGATTGCTCTCGGCGCTGGAGAGGCCGATCGTGCTCCTGGACTGGCTGCCCGGTGGCGACATCGCCCCGGCTGTGGCGCCCGGCCTTAACCATCTGGGAATGATGCTTCCCTGCTCGCCGCTCCACTTCCTGCTGGCCCTGGAGATGATGCAGCCGCTGGTCATGACCAGCGGCAACTTCAGCGAAGAACCGATCTGTCGGACCAACACCGAAGCACGCGACCGGCTGGGGGGCATCGCCGATTTCTTTCTTTTCCATGACCGGGCGATCGTGTCGACCTACGACGACAGCGTCGCCATGGTCGTCGACGGCGAGCCGGTGCTGATTCGGCGGGCGCGTGGCTACGCGCCTATGCCGCTGCGGCTGCCCTCGAGCAACGGTTCAATCCTGGCGGCAGGCGGCGAGAAGAAGAACACCTTCTGCCTCACACGCGGCCACGACGCTTTCATCTCGCAACATATGGGGGACCTGAAGGACGCCGAGTCATTGCTGGGCTTCGAACGCACCGAAGCCCTTTACGAACGACTTTTCCGCGTCCGTCCCGGCAAGGTGGTGAGCGACAGCCATCCGGATTACCTGACTACCGCCTATTGCCTGGAACGCGACCGCCGCGCTCTGGGCGTGCAGCATCACAAGGCCCATGTGGCCGCTTGCCTGGCGGAAAACGGCTTTACCGGCAACGCTATCGGTGTGGCGCTCGATGGCACCGGTTTCGGCGATGACGGCGCCATCTGGGGCGGCGAGTTCCTGGTGGGCGGTCTGCGGCAGGATTTCGTGCGCGCGGCGCATTTTGAATACATCCCCTTGCTGGGTGGCGAATCCGCCATCCGTGAGCCCTGGCGCATGGCCTTGGCCACGGTGTGGGAATACTCTCCCGACAGCATCGAATTCGCCGCCGCCAGGCTGGGAGTTCCCGGCGCCAAGCTGAAACTGCTTTTGCGCCAGCTGGAGGTGGGCCTCAATTGCCCACGGACTTCGAGCTGCGGGCGCCTTTTTGACGCCATCGGCGCCCTGGTCCTGGGGCGCCTTACCGTGAGCTATGAGGCGCAGGCGGCGGTCGAGCTGGAAGCCGCGGCCGCGCGGGGCAACTGCGCCACGGTCTACGGTCCGGATGGCCTGCCCGACAGGCGCCGGCCAGAGGCCGGCGCCGATGCGCGGCAGTCTTCCCCTGCGACGGTGAGTGAAGAAACCTGTCCCGAGCTCGGCAATATCTCCTACCGGTTCGCCATCGACCGCAGCACCGCGCCCTGGATCATCTCTCCCGCCAAGGCGGTCAAAAGGATCGTCAACAACCTGGAGCTGGGCGAGCGCCCGGAAATCATCAGCCGGCGCTTCCACCTGGGGCTGGCAGAGTCTATAGTACGTACATGCCTCGGCCTGGCTGAAAAGCATGGCGTGGATACCGTGGCGCTGAGTGGCGGTGTCTTCCAGAACCGCCTGCTCCTGAAGCTGGTGCGCGCCGGGCTGGCCCGCGAAGGGCTCCAGCCGCTCACGCACCACATGGTGCCGGCGAACGACGGCGGTATATCCTTCGGACAGGCGGCAATCGCCTCTGAACAGAAACGAGAAGACAATGTGCCTGGCGATCCCGGCAAAGATAATTGAGATAAACGGCCAGCTGGCCACGGTCGAGGTCGGCGGATTGACGCGCCAGGCTTCGGTGGTGCTGCTTCCTGAAGCCCGACTGGGCGACTACATCCTCATCCACGCCGGCTTCGCCATCTCCAGGGTGGACGAGCAGGAAGCGCAGGAGACCATCAGGCTATTTCAGCAACTGGCGGACGGCATGGCCGGCGCCGACCCTGATGGGCCGGATCTCCGGGAAAGCGGACCGGGTCCGATCAGCTAGGCCATGCCGCTTCCCTATCTCGACGATTTCCGCCAGGCCGGCGCTGTACGCGCCCTTCTGGAGCAATTGAACGATAGCGTCGAGGCTCTGGAGCAGCCCGCCCGCATCATGGAGATCTGCGGCACCCACACGATGGCCATCTCCCGTCACGGAATCCGCCAGGCGCTGCCGGATTCCCTCAAGCTCATCTCGGGACCGGGCTGTCCAGTATGCGTGACCGCCAATACCGATATCGATGCCTTCATCGAGATGTCGCAGCTGCCGGACGTTATCGCCACCACTTTCGGCGACATGCTGCGAGTGCCGGGGACCAGGACCGGCCTGGCCGAGGCCCGCAGCCAGGGAGCCCGGGTGCAGGTCGTCTATTCGACCCTGGACGCGCTCAAGCTAGCGCGTGAGAACCCGGATGCGGCGGTCATCTTCTTCGGCATCGGTTTCGAGACCACGGCTCCGACCGTGGCGGCGGCGATCGTCGAAGCCGAGCGCGACGGCATTGAAAACTTCTTCGTGCTCTCGGCCCACAAGGTGGTGCCACCGGCGCTGGCCGCGCTTTGCGCTACGCCGGGCCTCGCGGTCGACGCCTTCCTCTGCCCCGGGCACGTGACCGCTATCATCGGCCCCGAAGCCTACGAGCCGGTGGTGGATGATGACGGCATCCCCTGCGTGGTCGCCGGCTTCGAGCCCGCCGACATCCTGCAGGCGCTCATCATGCTGACCAGCCAGCTCGCCGGAGGAAGGGCTGAGGTCGAGGTCCAGTACACGCGCGGCGTCCGTCCCGGGGGCAACCCGGCGGCGATGGCGCTCCTGGACAGCGTCTTCGAGCCCGCCGATGCCGCCTGGCGGGGACTGGGAGTGATCCCGGGAAGCGGCCTGGCCATCCGGGAGAGGTTCGCCGCCCACGACGCCGGCCGCCACTTCGAAGTCGATACCAGTTACTCGCGCGAGCCCAAAGGCTGCCTCTGCGGAGCCATCCTTACGGGGATCAGGACCCCGCGCGATTGCGGCCTGTTCGGCAAGGCCTGCACCCCCGACCATCCCGTCGGCCCCTGCATGGTATCATCCGAAGGCACCTGCGCGGCCTACTACCTTTATGAAATCTAGTCAGCAAGGTCCGCCGGAATCCGGAAGCCGCAAGCGGGTGTTGCTGGCCCACGGCAGCGGCGGACGGCTCACCCACGATCTGATCGACCAGGTGTTCGGCAAGGCGCTCTCCAACCCCATCCTGGACCTGATGGATGACGCCGCCACGCTGGACGTCGCCGGGCGGCTCGCCTTCACGATCGACAGCCACGTGGTCTCCCCCATCTTCTTCCCCGGCGGCGACATCGGGCGTCTGTCGCTCACCGGCACAGTCAATGACCTGGCCATGACGGGCGCGACGCCGCTCTATATCTCGGCTGGCTTCATCATCGAAGAGGGTTTCCCGGTGGACGATCTCGAAACGATCGCCGCTTCGGTGGCCGCGGCCGCCCGGGAGGCGGAAGTGCAGGTGGTCGCCGGCGACACCAAGGTAGTCGAGCGCGGCGCCGCCGACGGCATCTTCATCACCACCTGCGGGGTCGGCTCGATCCCCGACGGCGTCACCATTTCCGGCGCTGGCGCGCGGCCCGGCGATGCCGTGATCGTCAGCGGCAGCATCGGCGATCACGGCGCCACCATACTCAGCAGCCGCGAGGGCATCGAGTTCGACCTGCCGCTGGAGAGCGACTGCGCGCCGCTGGGCGGCCTGGTGCGCGACATGCTGGCGGCATCGGATGGCATCCACGTGCTGCGCGATCCGACCCGCGGCGGCGTCGCCGCTACGCTCAACGAGATCGCCGCCTCATCGGGCGTCGACGTCGAGGTCGATGAGGAGAATATTCCCTGCCGCGCCGAGGTGCGAGCAGCCTGTGAGCTCCTGGGCCTGGACCCGCTGGTGCTCGCTAACGAGGGCAAACTTGTGGCTTTCGTGGCCGCGGAAGACGCGGAGAAGGTGCTAGGAGCCATGCGCGGCCACCCTCTCGGCGTTGCCGCACAGCTGGTTGGATATGTCCGCGCGGCCGGCGGCAGCCGGCCGCGCGTCTACGTTCGCACCGTCCTGGGCAGCCGCCGCATCCTCTCGATGCCGACCGGCGAGCAACTGCCTCGCATCTGCTGATCGACTCGGTTGCATTCCGGTGTTTGGCGGGACTAGAATTCAGAATGGATCAGATAGCGGAAACCGCTGCGTTGCTGGCGGTTTTTTTATGTCCAGGCTGTTGAGGGGCTGAAAGAGGCTCACTGGCGATTTTCCCGGAAAGGCACCAACCGCATGTCAATCAAGAGTTTCCTTATAGGTCGACCCATAGAGACGGTTCGGGAGAAGCACGAACGCCTTTCCAAGTCCGCAGGCCTGGCGATCTTCTCTTCGGACAACCTATCCTCCGTCGCATACGCGACTGAGGAAATACTCCTGGCTCTGGTGATAGCGGGCTCAGCGCTGCTCAACTACGCGGTCGGAATCTCGATAGCGATAGCCGTGCTTCTGGCGATCGTCGCCACATCATATTTCCAGACCATCCATGCCTATCCGCAAGGCGGCGGTTCTTACATAGTGGCCAAGGATAATCTGGGAGCCACAACAGGTCTTGTGGCGGGCGCGGCCCTGCTGATCGATTACGTCCTCACCGTTTCGGTGAGTATTACCGCGGGCGTTGCCGCGATCACCTCAGCGATGCCGACCCTCAATGAACACAAGGTGATCATCTGCCTGGTGGCCATCGGTCTGCTGATGCTCGGCAATCTCCGCGGGATAAGGGAGGCCGGCAAGTTATTTTTTCTACCACCCTATTTCTTCATCTTCAGCCTTTTGGCTCTCATCGGATTCGGCGTCTTCAGGGCCGCAACCGGTGCGGAGGCGCCGCCGCCGGCAGAAAATCTCCAAGCCGCGACCAGCTACGTGACCATCTTCGTCCTCATGCGAGCCTTCGCATCAGGCTGCGCTGCCATGACCGGCATCGAGGCCGTCTCCAATGGCGTGCGCGCCTTCAGGCCGCCCGAAGCCCGCAACGCCAGCATGATCCTGCTGGTGATGGCCGGCATCCTGGGAACCATGTTCATCGGCACATCATACCTGGCCGACTACTTCCACATCGTGCCGGTTGAGAACGAGACGGTCCTTTCACAGCTGGCGGCGATCGTCTTCGCCGGAAAGGGAATCCCGTACTACCTGATCCAGACAGCCACTGCCCTGATCCTGATACTGGCCGCCAACACTTCGTTCCAAGGATTTCCACAGCTGTCCTCGGTCATGGCAGCGGACGGATACATGCCGCGCCAGTTCGGCAGCCGCGGCGACCGGTTGGTCTTCTCCAACGGCATCGTCATCCTGGGGATCTTCGCCGCCATACTGGTGGTCATTTTCGGCGGCGAGACCCACGCTCTGATCCCGCTTTACGCTGTGGGCGTATTCCTGGCGATCACGCTCTCTCAGGCGGGCATGGTCAAGCACTGGCTGGACAATCGTTCGCGTCACTGGCGGCGCAACCTGGCGATAAACGGACTGGGCGCTGCAACCACGTCCGTGGTCGTCGTTATCATCGCCTCGACCAAGTTTATCCACGGCGCCTGGATCGTCATCATCGCCATCCCGGTGATCGTTTTGATGACCAAGAAAGTGAAAAGCCATTACGATTCCGTAGCGCGCCAGCTGAGCCTGGAAGGGTCGACCCGCGTGGTCGAATACACTCATCACTCCGTGATCGTGCCGGTGTCGGGCGCCCATCAGGCGGTTATCAACGCCATCAGGTACGCCAAGGCGCTCTCGAAAGACGTCGTGGCGGTCTATGTGTGCTTCGACCCGCAAGAGACCATGAAGGTAAAGCAGAAGTGGGCCGAGTACGGCATGGATGTTCCCCTGACCATCCTCGAATCGGAGTACCGCTCGGTCATCGAACCGCTGATGGAGTACATCGATGGCGTGCGGGCCACTCACAAGGGCGGCGTCATCACTGTGGTGCTGCCTGAGTTCGTGCCCCAGAAGTGGTGGCACCATCTGCTCCACAATCAGACTGCCTGGCTGATCAAGGGCCTGCTGCTGTTCAAGCGGGGAGTCGTTTCCACCAGCGTGCCGCTGCACCTGGAATCGTAGCTGCAGCGGAGCTGTTGCTAGCGCGCGTCGAAGAGCTGCGCTGCAACCGGATATGGTTTGCCGTGATCGAAGTCCTGGTATGTGCGCCCTTTTAAGCTGAGGGGATGGTCACGCCCAAATTCACGAATTTCACTCTCGTTCTCGATATAAAACGATCTTGATACCATGATATTTGCTGACGGATCGCGCAACTCGGCGTCGGACACCGCGGTGTCGATTTCCTCCACCTGGACGGGGAATATTGTCAGGTCGGGCCGCAGACCCTCGATTATTTGCGCATACAACATGCCGGTATACGATTCCCAATTGGCAAGGACCACGGAGTTCTCCGGGGTCTTCTCAAAAACATATTCCACATAATCGCCCATACCCGTGTCATGGTTGTGGTTGGCAAATTCCCATGTTTGCGGCAGCCCCAGCGCCAGAACAATGAAATATACTGCTCCAGTGATCGCGACCGGCAGATACTTCAACTTTTCGTTGCTGATGTAGGACTCACTCATGACAATGATCAGATAAACGGAGAATCCTGCCCAGATAGAGAGGTAGAGCAGCAGAGGCATGTAATATTGAGCGTACACATTGCTCAGAATGAACACGATCATCATGTGAACCAGAGCGGCTCCCGCCAGAAAAATCAAATAACGCCGTCGTTTACGCAATACCGGCCATACGGCCGGGTACAGCAACACTATCGCCGGGGCAAAAATGAGAACCGAGTATGACGGAAAGTAGCTGTTACGCACGACCTCCCGCATTCTGTCGCTTATCTCGCTTATTCCTGGAAGAGAAGGTTCCTTGTGAGCACTGTCCCTGGCATCCCCGGCGGTAACGTAGCGATACAGCTTTGATACCGAATCCACCTTCTGGTACATGACCTCGGGCTCGTCGGCGCTACGGATGGGCAGATACAGGTAGGTGCTTAACCCGATCGATACCATCAGTACTGATATCAGTATAGGTTTCAGCTTTATCAGTGACCGCCATGGCCCCAGAACGAAGATGCCGGCTATGAAGACCGGGATGAAGAACATAATCGTCGGATGATAGCCAAAGGCAACGCCTAAAATCAGAAATCCAGCATAAACCGCTCTGGCATTGCCGTTCCTGTTCCAAATAAGCAGGATGACAAGTAAGCAGCCTATCGCAACCGGCACAGCATTGTATGGCGTGGCCACGGCGGCGTTACCCCACCATACGCCTGCCAGGCCAAGCGTCGCGGCAGCGACAATGGCCGGAAGCAATCTATCGAAAAGCATCAGCACAAGTGTGTAGACAACGACTGTTCCCAAGGCTCCCATGATCACGGAAAGGAATGTGACTCTTTGGGCGGGATTCCCAAATGGGAACAAGGAGATTATATTCGCGAGGATGATGTAGGCCGGAGAACCTGGCGCATGGCTAATCCCCCATGTCGATCCGGCTGTCTGCCATTCTCCTGAATCATGAGACAGTACACCAGGCGCCATCGAGTACAAGTATAGAATCAGGCTGGATAGCCCGATAACGCCTGCGAACCCTACACGAGCCTTAGTCAAGTATGCTTCTATCATTTCTGATTTTAGAACACATATAAATGACTAAGAATCATCATCCGACAGAACATCATCGCTTGAGGGCTCATGTCGGTCTGATGGTCTGCTGGCATCCGAGTCAGCAAGTATGCGGGTCAGGTCGTCCTCGCCGATCAGCACCCGGCGCGGTTTGCTGCCCTCGTAACCGCTGATCACGCCGCGGCGCTCGAGCATGTCGATCAGGCGGCCGGCGCGGGTGTAGCCGACGCGCAGGCGTCGCTGAAGGATTGAAACCGATGCCGAGCCCGCCTCCACGACCAGCCGCATGGCGTCCGGCAGCAACTCGTCTTCGTCCGATGGCAGTTTCTCGCCACTGTCATCCGCCTTGCCCTCGAGAAATTCCAGGTCGAAATCGGGCTGCTTCTGGCTCTTGCAGCGGTCGGTGAGCATCTTGATCTCCTCTTCGGAGATGTAGGCTCCCTGCACGCGTCTGAGCTGCGACGAGCCCAAAGGCCGGAACAGCATGTCGCCCTGGCCCAGCAGGCTCTCGGCGCCGTTTGTATCCAGGATCACGCGTGAATCGATCTGCGAGGACACGGCGAAGGCTATGCGGGAAGGCACGTTGGCCTTGATCATGCCGGTTATCACGTCTACCGAAGGCCGCTGGGTGGCCAGCACCAGATGGATGCCCACGGCGCGCGACTTCTGGGCCAGTCGGATGATGGCTGACTCGACATCCGCCGGCGCGACCATCATCAGATCGGCCAGTTCGTCAACCACCAGGATGATGTATGGCAGAGGCTTCTGGTCTCGGCGCCGGCGCACCTTGTTGAGCTCCTCGAGGCGCTTGGCCTTGACCAGCTGCATCTTGCTATAGCGCGACTCCATCTCCTCGACCAGGTTCGCCAGCGCGTTGGCCGCGTCTTTCATCACCGTGACTACGGGGGTCAGCAGGTGCGGTATGCCCTCGAAGTGGCTGAGCTCCACCCGCTTGGGATCGATGAGGATCATGCGCACGTCGTCCGGCGTGCAGCGCAGCAGGATCGAGGAGACCACGCAGTTGATGCAGCCGCTCTTTCCGGACCCGGTCGTGCCGGCGACCAGCAGGTGCGGCATCTGGGCCAGATCCGCGTATACGGGCTTGCCGGCGATGTCTTTTCCCAGCCAGACCGAAAGCGGGCCGGACTTCGCCGGGAAGTCCCGGTAGATGTCGCCGAGCGTCACCATGTTCGGGTTGATGTTCGGAACCTCGACGCCGACTGCGGACTTGCCCGGGATCGGCGCCAGGATGCGTATATCGGTCGTCGCCAGAGCATAGGCGATATCGTTCTTGAGCGTGCTGACCTTGTTGACCTTGATTCCCGGGGCCAGCTGCAGCTCATAGCGGGTTACCCGGGGGCCGGATTCAGTTCCGACGACCCGGGCTTCGATGCCGAAACTCGATAGCGTCTCCTCGAGCACACGGCTGACCCGGTCGAGATTGTCCGTAGTCTGCCCCTTGTGATCGATGCTCTTGCGAAGAAGCTCACGCTCGGGCAGCACGTAGATCGCCGCCTGTTCCTTTTCTTCCTTGCTGATGGGGAAAAGCTCCTGCTGGGCGGACGGCTCCTCTTCCTCGTCCAATTCCGCTTCGCCGATGTCGGCGAAGGGATCGACGAAGGTCTCCGGTTCCACCGCCGCAGCCGTGGCGTCCGCGCCGGGTTCGACCAGCGCCAGCGACGGCTTGCCCTGGAAGATATCGGGATAGGTCTCAGCGCCGTCGAGCGGCATCCCCTCGCTGCCGTTGTGCAGGGCCGTCTCGCCCAGAGCGGGACGCTCGCTGGCCGCCTCCGGGTCAACACCGAAGGGCACCGGACCTCCCAGAGCCGGCTCTGCGCCTCCTGAAACCGCCACGGCGGTTCCGGTCATCGCCTGCCCGTTCACGCGCCTTTCGGTCAGAGTATGGCCGAGCTGCCTGGTGGTGCGCCTGGCGCTGACCGCGGCTTTCCTGGCGCCGGAACCGGTCGCTATGAGCACCAGCCGCACCGAAGCCCCGGTTATCAGGAAAAGTGAAGATGAAAGCAGGAAGATGACCGCCACGGAACTGCCTGCGTCTCCCAGCAGCGAGCCGGTCGCCCAGTAAAGGCCGTCGCCGACGATGCCGCCGTGTGCTGAGAAGTAGTCGCTTACGAAGAATTCTTCATGGACCGGCTCAGCGCCGAGCACCGAGAGAGTATTGGCCCCGAAGATGAGAAAGAATGCCGCCAGCAGCAGGCCGATACCTACCTGGAACGCTCGCGGTCCCCTAGGCATCTCCGGAAATATCAGATAGGCGCCGCCTACGATGCATGCGACCGGCGCCAGATAGGTCATGACACCGAACAGGTAGCGCAAGGCGTCCTGTGCAGCGTCACCGGCTATGCCGCCGGACCAGCCCAGGTAGAGCACCAGGACCAGGAAACAGCCCGCGAGCGCTAACGCCAGGCCGCCGAGTTCGCGCAGATGGCGCAGGTCCCTCGGGCCGGTAGCCCGCCGCGGCTTACGCCCAGCGGCTTTGCGACGCGCCGGTTTCGCAATCCTTGTTTTCGCAGTCCGCCCCTGTTTTGCCGTCCTGCGTGCCATCCGTTCTCCCTTAAACCTCGACCACGATCACCATGATCAGCGGCCTTTTCTTGGTCTTCTTGAACAAGAACTTCGCCAGCCGGCTGTGGATATGCTCCTGAAGCAGGCCAGGATCAGTTATCGCCAGGTCGGCGCTCTCATTCATTATTTCCTGCACCAGGCCGGAAACCTCTTTCATCAGCTCCCGGCGGTTGCCCATGTACACGAAACCTTTGGCGGTCACATCCGGCGGCGCCACCACCGAACCATCCTGCTCGCGTACGGGAGCCACTACAATGAAGGTGCCGTCGCGCGAGAGCTTTTCGCGGTCGCGCAGGGTGACATCCTGGATGTCGCCCACGTCGAGCCCGTCTACGAAGGTCATACCAGCGTCGATCCTGTCCACAATACTAACCTTGCCGCCGGACGCCTGGACGACATCGCCGTTGGACGCCATAATAATGCGCTTCTTGTCCAGCCCCAGCTCCTCTGCCAACTCGGCGTGGAAATAGAGATGCCGGTACTCGCCGTGGATGGGCATGAAATAATCCGGCTGGGTCAGGTTGATGACCATCTTGAGCTCCTCGCGCGAGGCATGGCCGGATACATGCACCGGCGCCACCGACTCGTAGACAACCTTGACGCCACGCTTGAACAGCCGGTTGATGACAGTATGGACGCTCACCTCGTTACCCGGGACCGGTTTAGCAGAAAGGATAACCGTGTCGCCCGGCTCCAGCTTGACCTTCTTGTGGTCGCCGAAGGCCATGCGCGTGAGCGCCGCCAGCGGCTCTCCCTGGCTGCCGCTGGAGAGGATCACTATCTTCGAAGGTTTGTAGTCGTTGATCTCCCCAAGGCTGATGAGCATGTCTTCGGGGATGTTCAGGTAACCCAGATCCCGTGCCGTCTGGGCATTGCGCACCATGGAGCGCCCGACGATCGCCAGCTTGCGCCGGTGCCGCCGGGCCACGTCGACGATCTGCTGTATCCTGTGGATGTGCGAGGCGAAAGAGGCGGCGATGATGCGTCCCTGCGCCAGCGAGAAAGTCTCTTCCAGGGTCTTGCCGACCGATTTCTCGGGACCGGTGACGCCCTCGACCTCGGCGTTGGTCGAATCCGAGAGCAGCAGCAGCACGCCCTGGGTGCCCAGTTCGCCGAACTTGCCCATGTTGGTGCGCCGGTTGTCGATCGGGTTGGGGTCGAGCTTGAAATCGCCGGTGTGGACGACGGTGCCCACAGGAGTGGTTATGGCCAGCGCCACGCCATCCGGGATCGAATGGGTAACGCTGATGAAATCGCAGTGGAATGGTCCGATCTGCACCGGCTCGTCGGCCGTGATCTCGCGCAGGTCCGAGACATCGGCCAGCCCGTGCTCCTCGAGCTTGTTCCCCACCAGTCCCAGGGTCAGACGCGTGCCGTACACCGGCACGTTGATCTCCCTGAGGAAGAACGGCAGCGCCCCGACGTGGTCTTCGTGGCCGTGCGTGAGCAACACCGCCTCTACCTGGTCGGCGCGATCGCGGATGTAGGCGAAATCGGGGATGATGAGGTCGATGCCCAGGAGCTCGTCCTTGGGGAAACTGAGGCCGGCATCGATGATGAGCATGCGCCCCTCGTACTCCATCACCATCATGTTCTTGCCGATCTCTCCCAGGCCCCCGAGCGGGATGATCTTCAATGTGGGCTTTTGAGCTATGAGCTGGCTCCGTTTTTGGGAAAGTCAGGGATCCGGTTTATGGCAGCAACATTTGAGCAGCATCTGCCGTTCAAAAGAATTTCGCCCGGGAAGTTAAAAATCCTGCTAAATCTACTGCTGGATCAGTTCCAGCTTACCCATGACCTGCCGCAGCTCTTCCTTTTCGGCGTCGGTCGCCGGCACCAGGGGCAGGCGCACATCGCCGACATTATGGCCCATCATGTTGAGGGCCGCCTTGATCATGATCGGGTTGGAGGTTATGAACAGCACGTCATAGAGGGGCTTCAGCTTCGCGTCCAGGCCCCGGGCCTCGTCGATTTTGCCGCTGCGATAGAGCTCGACGATCTTCTTCATCTCGGGTCCGACGATGTGCGAGGCCACGCAGATGCCGCCCCATCCCCCCATCTCCAGCAGGGGGAACAGCATGTCGTCGTTGCCGGCGTAGATGCCCATGTCGCACAGCTCCGTCAGCCGCCGCGCTTCCTCCAGGTCCGGGTTGGCCTGCTTGACGGCGACGATGTTCTCGACCTCGTTCAGTTCGGCGAGCGTTTCCGGATCGATGTTGGTGACACAGCGTCCGGGGATGTTGTAGAGGATGACCGGCTTGCCATCAGCGGCCTCGGCGATCGCCTTGAAATGGGCGATGATGCCGGCCTTGGGCGGCTTGTTGTAGTAAGGAGTGACGGCCAGGATGGCGTCGATGCCTTTCTCGCTGGCCCTGCGGGTCAGCTCGACGCTGTGCGCCGTATCGTTGGAGCCGGTGCCGGCTACGACTGTTGCGCGGCCGGCCACGGCGTCGCAGACGACGCGAATCAGGTCGATCTTCTCGTTGTCGGTAAGTGTCGGCGATTCGCCGGTCGTGCCGCTGACCACCAGGCCGTCCGACCCGTGCTCGACCAGATAGCTGGCGAGAGCCGCGGTGCCCTCAAAATTAACTGTCCCGTCCTTGTGAAAGGAGGTCACCATGGCGGTGAGTATGTCTCCGACTGATTCGTTCATTTACATCCCCGTTGGCTTTCCTGTTGCAGCTGAGTGATACATTATTCCAGATTTATAACAGCTTCTCCAGTCCGACCACCAGGTCGCCATCCATGCCGGCCACCTTGCGCACGGCCAGGACCACACCCGGCATGAAGGACTCACGCGAGATAGAGTCGTGACGGAGCGACAGCGTCTGTCCCATGCCGCCGAAGATTACTTCCTGATGCGCTACCAACCCCGGAAGCCGAACGCTATGGATCGGGATTCCTTCATGGATGACGCCGCGGGCGGGGCTGCCGTCGGGACCAGGAACCGGTGGCTCCGACTCGCGGGCGCCTGCTATGAGCTCCGCAGTACGGAGCGAAGTGCCCGAGGGCGCGTCCAGCTTCTGGTCGTGGTGCAGCTCGACTATCTCGCAGTTGGGCATGTGCCTGGCGATGATCTGGCTGGCTTCCATCATCAGAACGGCGCCGATGGCGAAATTGGGCGCCAGAAAACATTTGCTGCCATTGGCAGCCGCGGCCGCCTCGATCTCGCTAAGTTGACTTGGAGACATTCCCGTGGTGCCGACGACGCAATTCACCTTCGCGGCCAGGCAGGCCATCACATTATCGAAAACGGCTGAAGGAGTTGTGAAATCCACTGCGGTCTCGATCTGCTCATGCTCAAGGCATTCGGCCAGGGTTGCATACAGTGGCACGCCTTCGATTCCGAATGCGTCGCGGCCGCCGGCATCAGCGAAGGCAGTATCGACCGCCGCGGCCAGGGTCAGGTCATCTTCGGCCCGGATGGCGTCGCACGTGGTACGGCCCATCTTGCCCAGGGCTCCGTTCACCAGCACTCTTGTCATCTCTCCTCCTCGGTCATGCTTTCCGCTCCACGGACATACCGGCGATCAGAGCCAGCGGACCCGTCTCCACTTCGTGAGCCGCACCGGCCAGCGCCTCGACGGCCTGCTCCGCATGCTCGCGAGCCTGAAGCCCGGCCACTTCCAGAGCGCCGCCCAAGCGCACACGCTCGCAGATACCGGCGATCTCGTCCTCCGAGAGCGCCCCGGCGACCGACTCCCGAAGCGACACGTCACGCTCGATGGCCATCATCAGCGGCAGGGTCACGGTGCCGTCACGCAGATCGGCGCCAGCGCGCTTTCCCAGCTGTGAGTCGTCATCGCAGAAGTCGAGTATATCGTCAGCCAGCTGGAATGCCAGCCCCAACTGGTTGCCGAATTCTTCCAGAGCCGCCACCGTCTTGGCCGTGCAACCGGAGAGCATGGCCCCCAGCATACAGGCAGCCGAGAAAAGTCCCGCGGTCTTGAGGAGGCAGCGCTCGGCATAAGCGTCGAAGGTCAGATTTAAATCGCCCGTCTGTTCCATCTGCAGCAGCTCGCCGCGACTCAATCCGAGGCTGGTCTGCGCCAGCAGCGCCACAGCGGGCGGCGAGCCCGCGCCCGTCAGGATCTCGAACGCTGAGGCAAAGAGGTAATCGCCGGCGGCGGCGCTCACCTCGGGTCCGTACCTGGCCACCAGAGTCGGGCGGCCGCGGCGCAGCTCGGCCTTGTCGAGCATATCGTCGTGGACCAGAGTGGCCATGTGCACCAGTTCAACAGCGGCCGCGGCGGCGATATGGCCGGCGCCGATGGCGGAACCTTGCCGCGCCGACATCAAAACCAGCAGCGGCCGCAAACGCTTGCCGCCCGCTTCCAGGGTATCCAGGCAAGATTCCCCCAGCCGCCCGCCCGGCTCGCTGCTCACCGCCGCCAGACGGCTCTCGCAGGCTGACATGAAGGGAGCGTACCGGGGCCAATAGTCCTTCCTGAAGATTTCAGCAGGCGAAGGAGCATCGCCGGCTCCGCCAGCGGGGGCGTCCGGTCCTTGCCGGGTGACGTTCAAACCGTGCCCCAATGAAGGGCGATGATGCTGCCTGCCAGCAGGCGGTAGTTCACGTCTCTGAGACCCGCTTCCTCCATGATCTCCTTCAGCCGCGGCGCGGGCGGGAAACGGCGGACCGATGATGGCAGATAAGCGTAGGCCTGGTTATGCCGCGATACCAGCCTACCAAGCGTGGGCACCAGGCGGTCGAACCAGACCCCGTAAAAACGTTTGAAAGGTTCACGCGAGGGCTGGGTTATCTCCAGACAGACCACGCGGCCACCCGGCCTGACCACCCTGGCCATCTCGGAAAAAACACCATGAATATCCTCGATGTTGCGTACTCCGAAACCGACCGTAGCGCAATTGAAGCGGTTGTCATCGAATTCGATGTTGGTCGCATCGCCCCAGCGAAAATCGACCGGCCTGTTCGCAGAGCGGGCCTTGCGGCGCGCCACTTCTAACATGCGCCGGCTGAAATCAATCCCGGTGACTGAACCCAGCGGACCGCAGACGTCGTAGAGGGCGAAGGCGAAATCGCCCGTGCCACAGCATACGTCCAGGCACGCGTCGCCTGGAGAAACAGCGGCGGCCTCCACGCCCAGCCGCCGCCAGCGGTGATGCATGCCGGCGGTCATGACCGTGTTCATCAGGTCGTACTGGCGTGCGATACCGCCGAACATCGCCCGGATGCGCCCGGGTTCGGGATCGGCCAGGCTCTGCCCGGTTTTTACATTCGCGGCCAGTTTCAGCCTCCCCAACGCTCGTAGAGATCGTTCTTTATCCTCAGGGCGTCGAGGACCTTTCCCACCACGAAGTCCACCATGTCTTCAACCGACGCCGGATGATTGTAAAAAGCCGGCATGGCCGGGACCATCAGCGCCCCTGCCCTTCTGGCGTGCAACATGTTTCTCAGATGGATCTCGCCCAGCGGCGTCTCGCGCGGCACCAGCACCAGCGGCCTGGATTCCTTGAGCATGACATCCGCTACTCGATGGATCAGATTGCGAGTTACCCCGCTCGCGACGCAGGCCAGCGTCGACATCGAACAGGGACAGATGACCGCCGCGCCGGCCAGGGCGCTGCCGCTCGCGAACCGGCTTGCCATGTCTCCGGGCTCAGCCATCTCCATGGATCCCCGGTCGAGGCCGTAGCGTTCAAGAAAGGATTCGACGACAGACCCGGGGTCAGCCTCGGACGCGGCGCCTGCAAGCTCTTCGAAGCGCATGACTTCGACAGCGCCGCTCGACACGCAGCAGGTGATTTCGTTTTCGGTGCGGGCTAGAGCCTGGAGCAGCCGGCCGCCGTAGATGGAGCCGCTGGCGCCGCTGATGCCAACAAAGATCTTCATAGGCTAAAAGTCTAACTGAGGCGCGGGGCAATCGCCAGCAGCCCCGCGAGCTCGCGGGCGTTCTCGAGCGCGTAACCCTGCCAGTCATTATTGAAGTAGACGTAGACGCCGGCGCCTTCCGCCGACCAGTCGTGGATCCGATTCGCCCAGCTTTCGAGCTGCCGCTGCGAGTAACACCCTTCTGCCTCGCCATAATGCAGCCGCAGATACGTCCAGCCTGCGGTAAGTACATCCTCACGGGGGCGGTCGGGATGGTCAGCGATGCACAGCGCCGCTTCGGCCCGCTCAAGGATGTCGTAGACCTCATTGGTGAACCAGCTGGGATGCCTGAACTCAAAAGCATGGCGCCAGCCGCCTGGAAGCGCCCCGGCGAAGGCGGCCAGGCGATCGTCGTCGCGCTTCATCTTGGGCGGCAACTGCCAGAGGACCGGCCCGGCCTTGCCACCCAGACCCGCCATCAGGTCGAAGAAACGGTCCAGGGATTCACCCGTCAGGCCCAGGCGCTTGATGTGCGTCAGGTAGCGGCTGCCCTTGACCGCGAAGATGAAATCGTCCGGCACGGCCGCAGCCCAGTTCTCGACGTACTCGAACTTTGGCAGCCGGTAGAAGGTTGCGTTGATCTCAACCGTGGAGAAATTCCGGGAATAGAATTCCAGCCAGTCGTGCTGCTTGAGCTCCTTGGGGTAAAAAAGCTCGCGCCAGTGTCCATAGTTCCAGCCCGAGGTGCCGACGCGGATCTCAGCCGGCAATGTCCGCTCCCGCCTCGGTCGGCCGGAGCGGCGGCGCCACCACCACCCTGTCCTTGCCTCGCGATTTGGCTTCCCGCAAGGCCCAACCTGCCCGCTCGAGCAGCTGGTCGGCATCCGGCGCGTGAGTGGGGAATTCGGCGATACCGATGCTCAGCGTAGGCGCGCTTCCGCCCGCGAACGACGACGGGTCGGCGGAGATGATGCTGCGAATGCGGTCGGCGACCTGAAGCGAACCGGTATCGCCAGTGCCAATGCCGATGCCGGCGCCGACGCCAACCTCGGGCAAAAGCACGGCGAATTCGTCGCCGCCGTAACGGGCGACGATGTCGATCTCCCTTACCTGCGATTCCAGCATGCGTGCCAACGCCTTCAGCGCGCGATCGCCCTCCTCGTGACCGTGCTGCTCGTTGAAAGTCTTGAAATCATCCACGTCAACGACCAGCATCGATACAGGCCGCTTGAACCTCTCACTTCGGGCGACCTCGCGACGCAGGGCCTCAAAGAAGTAGCGGTGGTTGTGCAGTTCGGTGAGATTGTCAACCAGTGCTGAGCCCTTGGCCTGCTGCAGCAGGCGGGCGTTATCCAGCACCAGCCCCAGCTGCCTGGTCACCGGCTCGAGTAGCTCCACATCCTCCCGGGTAAAACCCGCCTCCCGGAAACTGCCGAGGATAACCGTTCCCAGCACAGCTCCCTGGGATATCAGGGGAAAGAAAACTGCGGACTTTATGCCTTCCTCGATAAGCAGCTTGTCGGTAGGATACTCGTCCCCGTCGATCAGCTCGCGTACCAGCGGCCTGCGCGTGTCGATGACCTTGCCTACCGGCAACGCGTCCTTGGGAAGCCTCAGCCCCTCACCCATCCAGGAATGGGGCGCTTCGGTCATCATGGCCACGATCTCGATCTCGTTGTCCTGAGGATGCCAGATGGCAAGGCTCGCCTGATCGAAGTCAACCAGGTCTGAGGCGTGCGAGACAAAGGAATCATAGACACCCGCCATGCCGTCCAGCGAGCCAGCGTCCTTGTTCAGCGCCGCGATCAGCTCGATCTGCCCCCGGTCACGGCCTACCTCTCCGGCAAGCTGCGCGTTCTCGATGGCGACCGCGATTCGGTCTGCCGCCACGGTCAGCGAGTCTTTCTCCTCCTCCGTGTACCGATGGGGGGTGAGCGTGCCCAGGGTCACCATGCCGAGGATCTGCTCGCGCAGGATCAGGGGAAGGCTGATCAGAGTTCTGGCCTTGAGCGATTTCAGATAGAGGTTGGTGACGCGGCTGTCCGTAGCCAGGTCCTCAGAAACGGCGATATAACGGCCGGCAAAAGCCTGCCCGATGATGCCCTCGCCAGCCTGCGACGCGAGCCTTGCGGCTGCCTCAGGCGGCAGGCCGATGGTAACCCGCGCCGACAGGCTTTCCCCGGCGCTGTCTGCCAGGGAAACAAAACCGAAATCGGCTCCGACGAACGAAGAGGCCGATGAGAGCAGGTTCTGCAGCATCTCGTTAAGATGCACCGACGAAAGCGCCGCTTCGGACAGGGAGACCAGGCCGGCAAGTTTCTCGCTGCGGTTCCGGGCTTCCTGATAAGCCTTCTCGAGCTGATCCTCGCGCTCGCCCAGCAGATAGTTCATGGCGTAGAAATTCTCGGTTATCTCCTGGACCGGATCCGCGGTGGCTGCCTGATAGACCTCGCACAGCCGGCAGTCCTTGAGTTTGCGGGCGAACTGCCCCTGCACCTGTCCACGGCAGAACGTCCCCGCAATGAGCCAGCAGCGGGCGTGCTCCAGACCGTAGGCGGGGCAGTCCTCCTTGTCGCAGCCCAGACGTCTCCAGCAGGTACCGAACGACTGGTCCTCGAAAGCGGGCGTATGGCTCCTCTTGGCCGTGGCGTCCAGCATGAGCTCGTTGACCCGCTGGCGGGCCTGGTCCATCCGGCTGCCCCATTTGAACAGGGAGTTCTCCCGGATGGCCAGTAGCGCCATGATCGCGGCGAAAAGCGGGGCGAGGATCAACAGGACCATATTGTGGTAACGGGGGGTTTGTTCCTGGAGGTAACTATGCACGAGCGCCAGAATGGCCCCGCCTGCGGCGCCGAGGATTATGAACCAGATGACACGGGCTCTGCCGTAGCCGATCTTCATGTGTCCTTCCCAGCGGGGATGGGTTTACATATCCGCGCAGAAATTCCTACTTAGTGTCTATAGTATCATTCCTGCCGGCTGTAAGTGAGCTAAAAGACCGGCAAAACAGGTATTCCCCGGACTGTATAAAAAATAATCAGCATGTTTTCTGGAATCCATCAGAAAATATGATTATTCAGGATATTGACGATACCTTAGGGGGTATGGTAAATTTCTTCCTGGAAGAAAGGTGCCCAAAACCTTTCAACCCCCCACCCCCCTAGTGGAAAGCCCCTGAGCCGGCTAGTCAGGGGCTTTTGCTATTCCTGGGGCTTTTTCCCTATTTCTTCTCGATGTCCAGCACCGCCAGGAAGGCCCGCTGCGGTATCTCGACATTGCCCACCTGTTTCATACGTTTCTTGCCAGCTTTCTGCTTCTCGAGCAACTTGCGCTTGCGGCTGATGTCGCCGCCATAGCATTTTGCCAGCACGTCCTTGCGCTTTGCCGGGATCGTCTCCCGGGCGATGATCTTGCGCCCAATCGCCGCCTGGATGGCCACCTCGAACATCTGCCGGGGGATCTCCCGCTTCAGTCGCTCAACCAGGCCCTTGCCCTGCTGGTACGACTTGTCACGATGGACTATCAGTGACAGAGCGTCCACGGCCTCACCGGCAATGAGGATATCCAGCTTGACCAGATTGCTCTGCCGGTAGCCCGACATCTCGTAATCGAGCGAGGCGTACCCCTTGGTGCGCGATTTCAGCTGATCGAAGAAGTCGAGCACGATCTCGGCCAAGGGCAGCTGGTAATGGATCTGCACCCGGTTGGACGAGAGATACTGCATGTCCTCGAAATCGCCGCGGCGCTCCTGACAGATCTCCATGACGCCGCCGACGAAATCACCCGGCACCAGGATGGAGACGCGCACGTAAGGCTCGCGCACCGCTTCTATCGTGCCGGGGTCCGGCATCTCCGCCGGGCTGTGCACGATCATCTCCTCGCCGTCGGTCAGGGTGACCTCGTACTCGACGTTCGGCGTGGTAGCCAGCAAGTCGAGGTTGTATTCGCGCTCCAGCCGTTCGCGCACGATGTCCATATGCAGAAGCCCCAGAAAGCCGCAGCGGAAGCCGAAGCCCAGGGCGCGGGACGTTTCCGGCTCGTAACTCAGGGCGGCGTCGTTCAGATTCAGTTTGTCCAGCGCATCGCGCAGCGCCGGGTAGTCGTCGCCGTCGATGGGAAAGAGCCCGCAGAAGACCATCGGCTTGGCCTCGCGGTAACCCGGAAGGGCCTCGGCTGCGCGCCTGGCCACGTGCGTGAGCGTGTCACCCACGCGAAGGTCGCGCACCGTCTTGATACCGGTGATGATGTAGCCGACCTCGCCGGCGGCAAGCGTCTTGGAGGGCATCATGTTGGGCGAGAAGAAACCGACCTCCTCGATCTCGGCACGGGTTCCGAGCGTCATGGCGACGATGTCATCGCCTTTTCCGAACGAGCCGTCCACGACCCGCACGTAGGCGATGACGCCGCGGTACTGGTCGTAGACCGAATCGAAGATGAGCGCGCGCGCCGGCGCATCGGGATCGCCCTCCGGCGGCGGTATGTGGCTGACGATGGCCTCGAGCACTTCGGCCACCCCCTCGCCGGTCTTGGCCGAGACGCGCAGCACGGTGTCAGGGTCAAGGCCGAACAGCTCCGACACCTCACCGGCGACACGCTCGGGCTCCGCCGCCGGCAGATCGATCTTGTTGAGCACCGGCACGATCTCGAGGTTGTTGTCCAGTGCCAGGTAGGTGTTCGCTAGCGTCTGCGCCTGGATTCCCTGGGCAGCATCGACGACCAGCAGGGCGCCTTCGCAGGCGGCCAAGCTGCGCGAGACCTCGTAGGTGAAATCCACATGGCCGGGCGTATCGATCAGGTGCAGCATGTATTCACGCCCGTCGCTGGCTTTATAGAGCACCCGGGCTGCCTGGGCTTTGATGGTTATGCCCCGCTCCCGCTCCAGGTCCATGGTGTCGAGCATCTGCTCGGTAATCTCGCGGCCGCTCACGGTGTTAGTGATCTCAAGGATGCGGTCGGCCAGCGTCGATTTCCCATGATCTATATGGGCAATGATGGAAAAATTGCGGATGAGTGACTGGTCTGTCATTTACTCACTTCAAGCTGGATTAATGGGACGGTTGGGATATTTCCCGCCTTCACTGAGGTCTTCGACATACGTTACGGCGGAAAATATCCCAACCGTTGTTATCAACTTAGATGATTGTAGCAAAGCAGCGTTGTCTTGTGCCTTACAGACCGTAACCCGGCTCAGCCCTTGCGGGCCTTGCGGACCAGCTGCAGCTCCGGCATCTTCGCCGCGATCGCAAGCACAACGAAGATCGCCGCGCCAGTGATGAAGGCTGCGGCCATGGACACGATCTGCGAACCAAGGCCCCGGCCCAGCCATGAGTCAAGCCCCCACCAGATAGCGTAGGCGGACCCGGCGGCAACAGCCGATATCAGCGCGACCGAGATCGCCGACTTGAGCAGGGCGCGGCCGGCAATGCCGTTGAGCTGCCGGCGCATGAGCGCCAGCAACACCACGAAAGTCACCGCGGACACGATCGAGGTCGACAGAGGTATGCCGCCCAACCCGAAGGGCTTGATCAACAGCCAGTTGAGGAAGGCATTGACGCCCAGGTTTGCTACCGCCGCGGTCGTCGGCAACCACGGACGTTTCAGCGAGAAGAAACCGCGGGTCAGCAAGGTACTGCCGCCGCTGAAGGTGCTCCCCACCGCGAAGAAGAATAGCGCCGATGACACCAACTCCGTGTTCTCAGCCGTAAAGCGGCCGTGCTCGTACGCCAGCCGGACGATCGGCTCCGACAGCGCCAGCATGAAAGCCGACGCCGGAATGAGCAGGAAGAAGATGACCCTGAGGCCGAGGACGATAGTCGAGCGGAAAGACTCGTGGTCGGCGCGGGCGGCAATGCGCGACAGCGTGGGAAACAGCACCGTACCGACGGCGATGGCGAAGAGCGCCTCGGGCAGCTGGTAGAGGCGGAAGGCGAAGGTCATGGCCGCCACCCCTCCGGTTCCCAGGAACGATGCGAACTGCACATCGACGACGCCGTTTAGATTGATCAGCCCCAGGCTGACGCTCACCGGCAGAAGCAGCGCCCCCACCCGCCTGACGTTCGGGTCGCGCCAGGCCAGGCCCCAGCCCAGCCTCCCTCCCCGGCCCCGGAGCGCCGGCAGTTGCATCAACAGCTGCACCAGGGTTCCCAGCAGGATGCCCCAGGCCAGGGAATCGATGCCGATCCGGTCGTGGCCGAAAACGATCACCACCAGGATGATGATGTTCCAGAAAACCGGAGCCACCGCCGGCAGCGTGAAATGCTCGAAAGAATTGAGGATCGAAGCGACGATGCCGGTCAGCGCCAGCAGCAGCACCGTGGGGAACAGCAGGCGCGTCAGCCGCACTATCTCCGCCATCATCACCGGATCGTCCCGGTAACCCGGTGCAAACAGAGGCATGATCTGCGGCGCGAACAGGATGAAAAGCAGGACGATGCTGCCCATGATCATGGTCACCAGCGTGAACACGGTGCGGGCCACCCGCCACGCCTCCTGCCGCTGGTTCTGTTCGAGCAGGCCCGCGAAGACCGGTATCAACGCCGCGCTCAGAGCCGCCTGAGCTATGATTATCTGCACCGTCGATGGCACCAGGAACGCGACGTCGAAGGCGCTCATCTCGGCACCGGCGCCGAAGTAGGCGGCGGTGGCTATCTCGCGGGCGTAGCCGAAGACACGCGAGGCCGCCGTTGCGGCCACGACGATCAGCGCCGCCGTCGCCAGACGGCGGCGGGCGTTGACGGTCTCGGTCTCGATTATGGGGATTTCCGGCAAATGCGCTCCTGAAGGGTCCTGAACTTGTTCTCCGGATTACCTGCTGTTCCTTTTTGGGACACGTCCGGCCGGCTCGGCCTCCGGCAAAAACCTCCCGGCAGGTTTATCAATCCGCACTCCGGCGTTATAATAAGGTTGAGTCCCAAGATATGAGATGGGCTGAAAATCTTACCGGCAGTTTAACCGGGAAACTAGATTTCTCTCGACCGTCAGCAAAACCTCACTTGGGACTCATTTCTGTGCCACTTGCCCCCCGGGAGTCCTTTTTCGTGGATGATGCCCTGAAGCTGTTGATACCCTTTGCCATCGTCTTTGCGGCTTCGCTGGTGCAGGGAGCCACTGCTTTCGGTTTCGCTCTCGTGGCCGTGCCACTACTTCTGCTCTTCTTTCCCGCTACCGAGACCGTCGTCATCAGCCTGTTCATCGGCACGGCGCTCAACCTGCTCATGATAAGGGTCGAGCGCAACCAGGTGATCTGGCGCGAGATCCTGCCGTTCATGCCCGCGGTCGCCTCTGGAGCGGTCGCCGGGATGCTGCTATTGAAAACTTTCGAAGGGCCTTTGTTCAACGCCCTCATCGCGCTGGCGGTCCTGGCCATGGCGCTCATGATGCTTGCCCACCGCTCCTGGAAAGTGCGTCCCGGGCAGAAGCTGGGGCACGCTGTCGGCAGCTTCTCGGGAATCCTGTTCGGCGCCACCAGCATGGGCGGTCCGCCGATGGTACTCTACCTCACGGGGCGTGGCCTGACCAAGGAGAAGCTGCGCGGAACCCTGGCGGTGTTCTTCCTGTTGGGCAACCTGCTGACGCTGGGCGCGTTCGCGGCCAGGGGCATGCTGGACGGCGGCGACGCGCTGACCTCGGCGCTTTTGATCGGCGCGGTCGTGCCAGGCGGACTGACCGGCAGGGCACTGACCGCTCGTCTGAACCATCAGGCCTTCCGCACGCTGGTGCTGGCATCCATGTGTTCGCTGGCGGTGCTCGTGATCGCCATCAACCTGCGGTCGCTCTGATGCCCTTATTTATGATGCGCCGATTATGCAGGTTTTCCCTGAGTAACGTTTTGCGATTCGCAGGCGATACTAGTTAAAGAGCCCCGGGAGGTCGTAGGTCGAACCAACGGAGCGCTTCGCAAGCAGAGGAAAGGCCGGACCAGAGGCCGAGTACGATGAAGCGGAAACGAAGCGGGTGTGGATCCGGAGGTTGGAGACCGAAAATCACCCGGGGCACTTTCTTTTAGCTGCCAGCCGTCTGCATCTGTGTGAGGATGTCCTGCAGCTGCTTGAGCTCGCTGCCGTAAGTGGCCCAGTCACCGTTCTTCTGCGCATCTACCGCCTGGTTGTAATGGGCCTGGGCCTGTGCGGCCAGTTCCTGGATCGTCGGCGCCGGAGCGCCTGGAACAGTCGTGGACGGCGCTCCGCCTGCGGGTGCGTTCTGCGGCAGGCCTGAGATCGGCGCCGCGAAAATCTTCTGCAATGCCTTGCTTAAGTCTTCTTCCATGACCACCTGCCCGCCGTATGAGACCAGCACGCGCTTGAGTTCCGGTATCTGGCCGCTCTCCGCCCGAAGGTACAGAGGCTCGACGTAGATGATCGAGTCACTGACGGGTATGACCAGAAGGTTCCCATAACTGACGGCGCTGCCGCTCTGGCCCCAGAGCGTGATCTGCTGCGATATGGCCGGGTCCTGATTGAAGCGGGCCTGTATCTGTGTGGGTCCGTAGATCAGTTTGTCCTTGGGAAACTTGTACACCAGCCGGTCGCCGTACTGGCCCGGGTCGGACTTGGCCGCCATCCAGGCGATCATGTTGTCGCGGTTGTTGGGGCTGAACGGCAGGAGCAGCATGAACTGCGACTGGGTCTCTCCCGGCAGCGTCATGATGACGTAATAGGGGTCCATCTCGACCGACCTGCCGCCCATGTTAGTCCTGGATACGGTCCACAGGTCTTCCTTGTTGTAAAACACGCGCGGGTCGGTCATATGGTAAGTGGCGTACTTGATCGCCTGCACCTTGAACAGGTCCTCGGGATAGCGCAGGTGCTGGCGGATCTCATCTGGCATCTGGTCGCCCGGAGTGAACAGGTCCGGGAATATCCTGCTGTAAGTCTGCAGGACCGGGTCATCAGGATCGTTCACATAGAACTTTACACTGCCGTTGTAGGCATCGACCACGACCTTGACCGAGTTGCGGATGTAATTGTAACCCTGTTCGGTCGGCTCGGAGTATGGATAATCATCCGCGGTCGTGTAGGCATCCTGAATCCAGAAAAGACGGCCCTGGACCATGACCATGTAGGGGTCGGCGTCGTACCGGAGGAAAGGAGCGATGTTGATGATGCGGTCGGCGATATCGCGGTGGAACATGATGCGCGACTGGCCTTCGATCGCGTCGCTCACCAGGAGCTTGAGGCTGGCGAAGCGCCAGCTGAAGGCCAGACGGTGCCAGATGCTGGAAACGTCGGTTCCACCGCTGCCGGAATACTGCGTGTAGATGTTGTCGTCACCCTTGGGATAATCGAACTCGTCCGTGCTGGTGTTGACGATCACGTAGTCGCTGGGCTGCTCGCCGTAATAGATCGCCGGATTGGTGATCTGAAGGTCGGGGGAAGCAGACACCGGCGGTATGTCCTTGATGATGAGCTGCGGCAGACCCTCACTGGTCACCTGGGCCACGGGGCTCATCGCCAGGCCGTAGCCGTGGGTGAAGACCAGGTGCTCGTTCTGCCAGGTCTGGGCCGCGGCCGACAGCGCACCAGGCTTCAATTCGCGCGCGGCCAGCATCACCTGCTGAAGCGTGCCGTTGATCATGTAGCGGTCGACATCGATGTCGGGGAAGTTGTAATAGGGACGTATCACCTGGATCTGGTTGTAGGTCTGACCCAGCGTGTTTGGCTCCCAAAGCCTGATGTTGTTGGTCGTCGTCGTGTTCACCTGGATGTCCGCCGCTGTGAGGTCGTCCACAGCCGCGAACGGCTTGTCCTGTACCGGTTCAAGATCGAATGCCTTGCGGGTGAAATCGATGTTGTACTTGATGTACTGCTCTTCCCGCGCCAGCTCGTTGGGAGCCACCTCGTACTGCTGCACGATGAACGGATAGACCCTGCCGGCGAAGATGGCCGCGAGCACGATGATGCCGATGGCGACCACCGGCAGCTTCCAGCCCTTCATGTAGATATTGATCAGGAAGAGCACACCGGCTATGAACGCTACCGCCGCCAGGAACTTGAAGACCGGCAGCTGGGCATGCACGTCGGTATAGCTGGCTCCGAAGACCACGCCGCGGGACGAGAACATGAGCACGTATCCCTTGAGCAGGTAGCCGGCGCCCAGCGTGAACATGATCAGGCCCATGATGACGGACAGGTGCCCTTTCACGTGCGGCGCGAAGACCAGGTTCTCCTTTGACCAGCTGATGGCGTAATCGAAGAAATGCATCGCCGCCGTGGCCAGCAGCGTGAAAATGAGCGTCCACCATACGAACGACTGCAGGGTCCTCAGGAATGGCAGGGAGAAGACATAGAAGCCGACGTCGCGCCCGAAGACCGGGTCAGCCATGCCGAAGCTGGAGCCATTGAGGAAGCGCAGAAATTCATCCCAGGCCGCGCCGCCCACGCTGGCGGCGATCAGTGTCGGCAGCACCAGCGCCGCCAGGATCAGCAGCCGCATGAGCCTGTCGGGGATAGGCGCCCGTTCGATTACCTCGGTGCCGGGGCCGAACTGGTAACGCGGCGCCATTTTTCGCGCCAGGATGATATTGCTATAGACGATGACGAAGAAGATTATGCCCGCGCCGAGCGCGAGCCCCAGTTTGGTCAGCAGTATCTTCCAGAAGACCGCGGTGTAGCCTACCTCGCCGAACCACAGCCATTCGGTATATATATGGATGCCACGCCCCAGGAAGATGAGCGCCAGGACGATAGCCGCGATGATAAGCCCCCAGATGATGCGGCCGCGGCCGCCTTTCTTTTCCGGCCTGAGCGGCCTGACGTTGCCCGGCGGGGTTCCCGTGGACGAATCCAGTTTCAGCCAGCGGGCCACCTGGTCCCAGACTTTTGAGAACGGTTCGTAAGGTTCCGGTTTCATGAAATGACGAATTCTATGCGAAGCGCGCTAATCCTGCCCTGTGATATTCTCCCCCCTGCCCGCAGCCGGCAAACCGGCAGCGGCGGCGGCCTGAGGTTTCCTTCCCCGCTTTCTTTGTGGTATTATTCGCCCTTGCGTGTTTCGTACGCGCTCAGATAATATTTCTACGCCCTTTAAACTGTTGGGAGCGCTTTTTGGCCAATACAAAACAGCAACGTAAACGAGTCAGGACCGCCGAGCGGGAACGCACGGAGAACCTGAAATACAAGTCGCGCATCAAGACTATGTTCAAAGCGCTGACCGTAGCCGCCCAGGAAGACAAGGAGCGCGCCAGCGAACTCGGTGTCGAACTCATATCGCTGATCGACAAGGCGGCAGGCCGCGGCGTCATGCACGCCAACAACGCTTCACGCAAGAAATCCCGCGTGACCTCGATCGTGGAACTGGCCGAGGGCAAAGGCAAGCCTAAAGGCCCCGCGACCAGGGATGCCAAGGGACAGAGCAAGGCCGACAAACGCGCCGGCCGCGCCAATGCCAAGCAGGAGAAAAAGGCCGCGATGGCCGTAAAGGCGAAAGCGCGGGCCGAAGCCGAGGCCAAGGCCGCGAAGGCCAAGCCCAAGGCTGAGGAAGCTCCGGCGGCAGAGGCAGCTCCCGAGGCTGAAGCGGCTGCTGAAGAGGCCCCGGTGGAAGAGGCAGTTGCTGAGGAAGCAACCGCTGAAGCAGCACCCGAGGCTGAGGAAGCTCCTGCTGAAGAGGAAGCTCCCGCGGAAGAAGGCTCCTGAAAGTAGCGAGGTACTTCCGGGAATCCCTCTCCCGGAAATTCATCCAGTAGCTTCGGGTCTGAACGGCCACGCAATCCAGCCCCAACGCACCGTCCAGCTTTTAGCACCGGCCGGTACCGGGAATATACGAATCGGTCCCAATGTGATACAAAGAGGCAGCGATGGCGACTGAACTGGAAAATCTGCTCAAGGACCGGCGCTTCGGCGTCATCTCCGAACGCCTGTACGAAGATCCGGAGCTGGTCCGGGAGCTGGTCGGCCATCTCGATACGACCGACAGCGGCACCCAGGTCGGAATCCTCACGGTCCTGGGCCGTTATGGATTCGACCACCCGGAACTGGTATATCCCCACATCGAGTCGATCATGCGTGTGCTCGACACGAACCAGTCCCTGAAGTCGGATGTGGCCTGCGCCCTGGGCAACCTCGTTTTCAATTCCCGCGAGAAATCGGCCGAAGTCGTGCCCATGCTCAAGCAGCTGTTCCATGACCAGGACAGTTTTCTGCGGCAGGACGCCGCCGCCGCCATCGGCAATATCGGGTTCAACTATCCGGACCTCATCGAATCGGAGATCGACGGCCTCAAGGCGATGCTCGATTCCGATGACGAAGACGAGCGCGAGACCGGCGCCCAGGCGCTCGGGAAGATCGGCATCAACTCACCCCACATCATCGAAGACAGCTTCCCCAAGCTGGTAAAGGTTCTGGAACACGCCAAGGAAGCCAGCTGCGGCGGCATAATCTCCGCTTTCGGCGCGCTGGGTTTCAATTTCCCGGAGATGGTGCGCGAGCAGATCCCCCGGTTGATCGGCTATCTGCACAGCCCCAACCCGGTGGCGGTCAAGAACGCGGTGATGGCGCTTGGCATCATCGGCATGACCCAACCACAACTGATCGAGCCGGCTATTCCCGATCTGCAGAAGCTGGCCGAAGACCCCGATCGCGAGATCAGGCTCAACGCCATGGTGGCAATCTCCAAGAGCGGCCCGGCCGAGTAAACAAAAAACCCCCGCCCGGAGGCGGGGGTTGTTCTCAAGCCATTGGCGCTGGAGTCACCGTTTTCGGCTTGTATGTGTGTCTGTCTAAGGCTTCAGTTCTCCAGCCTTTGCCGGGCTCGGGCCCAGGCGCGCAGACCGCCCTTTAGATTGTAGACTTCCTCGAAACCGTTATCGGCCAGATAGGCACAGGCGCTCGCCGAACGGCTGCCGGTACGGCAGCTCACGACTATCGGTCTGTCCTTGTATTTCTTCAGATCATCGAGCCGCTGCGGAAGTTGCCTCAGCGGGATGTGTGCGGCTTTGGGAATCCGGCCGGAGTCGTACTCGGCCGAGGTGCGCACGTCAAAGACGACCGCTTTCTTGTCGCGGATGAGTTCGGCCGCGGCGGCCGCGTCGACTTCAGCGATGGCAGCATTCGTGCCGGTGGAGCCGGCGATTCCACCCCTGAGACGCGAGCCGATGCGAAACAGCACCAGCGCTCCCGCGGCTCCGATCAAAAAAAGTAAAACTGATTGCATTAATAATCTCCTCGTTTTTAAGATTGCGCCCGCAGCACCGCCAGTTCGTCCTCCAGTTCCATCAGCTCGAAGTCCATCTGGGGCTTGGCCGAGTGATGGGGCATGCGCTTGCGCATATCCCGGATCTCTTCCTTCAATTCTTCGATGCGTCTGTCGCGCTCCTCGCCGGTCATATTTCCCTCCTTCCTCACGTTAACGCTCCCCCTTCACGTTACCCCTGGCTGGTTCAATAATTTTTAGATGCGCACACCGCTTGCGGGATTCAAAATATTTCAGATGACATCCATGATGCGGGCCAGCGCGGTCTCCAGCGCCAGGTCCGGCCGCAGATCGAGGCGGCCCTTCATGTCAGCGTCGAGGTCGGAGAGTATCTGAACGGCCTGCCTCAGGCCGGCCGCAGTGAAATTGCCGCTCTGTTCGACGACCTTGCGAGCGGGAAATGGTTTGAGCCCCAGCCGGGCGGCGGTGCCCATAGGATCCTCTCCACGCTCGCGCGCGCTCACCACTTCGCAGAGGTTGCGCAGATGCCGCGAGATAGAAAAGAAAACCTTGGTGGGAGCCTCCCGTTCGGCAAGCAATTCCTCCAGACGGCGGAAGACCTGTCGGCGGTCACGGGCGCCCAGTGAATCGGTGAGATCCCAGATGCGGACCTCGGGCGAGATCCAGCAGACCGCCTCGATATCTTCCAGATCGACCGTACCGCGCCCGCGGTAAGCCGCCAGCTTGTCGAGCTCGCCCAGGATGGCGCGCTGGCTGGAGCCGGTCAGGGTAACGAGCCGCCGGGCCTCGGCTGCGCCCAGCTTGAGATGCCTCTCGGTGGCCTGTTCCTGTACCCAGGCCGGCAGGTTCGATGGCCGGGGCGCGTCATAAGCCAGCACCTGACCCGCTTCGGCCACGGCTTTCATGATGGTTTCGTTCTTGCGGATGCCGCCGCCCACGAGCGCCAGACAGGTCGTCTCTGACGGCATGGCCAGATAATTGACGATGACGTCCTTGTCGGCTTTGTGCCAGGCGCCGACATTGTTAACTATCACCAGCCTGACACCCTCGCCGAAAGGCAGCGTGCAGGCGGCCTCGACCACGGGGCTGGCGGCAGCGTCGGAGGCGTCGAAGACGTCGACGTTGAGATCGGTCCCCGAATCGCTGACCACGCGGTCGCGCAGGCGCCGCAGCGCCTTCTCGACCTTGGTCTCATCGCTACCGGTGATCAGGTAGACGGGCTTCAGCCCATTTTTCTTTTGTGTTGTCATCGATCCGTATTTATCTGCACACCGGAGTCGGTGAGCGATACACGCACCGTCCCCACAAGATCGGTCCTGAGCACCCGCGTACCGGACGCCCTGAGCTTGCTCAGCGTATCCTCGGCCGGATGCCCGTAGGGATTGCCTTCGCCCACGGAGATGACGGTTATATCCGGCTGCAGCTTGTCGAGGGTTCTGGCAAGCGACGCATCCTTGCTGCCGTGATGTCCGATCTTGAATACCTCCACCTGTGGCAGTTCCAGCGAAGCCAGGGTCTCCTCTTCGGCGTCGCCTGTACAAAGTATATCAAGCCCATGGTAGCTGGCGACCGTTACCACGGAGTTGGCGTTCAGGTCATCGGGCTTCTCGGCGTCGCCGGGGTTGATGCATTCCAGGGTGAGGTCGCCGTAGATCAGTTCCTGACCCCGGCGCAGCGGGCCGTAGCTGATGCCCTTGCTCTCGACCAGCTTCAGCAGATCGCGATACGCGGGACTCGCGTTGGCAAAACCGGAGTCGTAGAAAGCTGACACGGGATAATCATTCAACACCTTGTCGAGGCCGCCAAGATGATCGGCGTGCGGATGGGTGAGAATGACCGCGTCCAGCCGCGTGACGCCGGACTCCCGGAGCCTGTCGATGACCTCGGAGCCCGGTCCCCCATCGATGAGGATGGTAGCGCCTCCGGGAACCTGTATCAGTGTCGAGTCCCCCTGTCCCACGTCGAGTATGGAAACCGTGTAGGCGGCGGGTGGCGGCCCCGTGGCGCTGCCGCTGAAGCAGGCGAAGCCCAGCAGGGCGGCCAGCACCAGGGCGAGGACCACAAGCCGCGCCCGGTGCAGCCCGAGCCTGCGGGCTGCCCCCGAGAAACCGATAGTCCTGGCCGTCGCCACCATGCCGCCAAGCATACCGTAGAAGAGGACGATTGCCACGACGCCGGGCCGGCTGCCTATGTATACGGCGCCGGGAAGCGACGCGAAGAAACGGGCGACAACGATGAGATAGCCGGTACAGACCGCGGCGATTGCGTTTAGGGTCCAGGCAAGGAGTGAGGAGACGGGCGCGAGCAGGATGGAGAGCGTGCCCAGGAACATGACCGGACCGGCTACCAGCTCACCGGCAATGTTGGCGGGGACGGTCACCAGCGACACCTGCTGGAAGTGGTACATCATTATGGGCGCCGTCACCAGGCTCGCCGCCGTAGTGATGGCTATGCCCTCAGACAGCACCGCCGGCAGCAAGAGCAGCGGCGCCCGCAGGACCGGCGCTACCAGAAAGATGGCAAGGACCGCCCCGAACGAGAGCTGGAAACCCGGATCGAGCAGGCTCCAGGGATTGATGGTCATGATGATCGCCGCCGCCAGCGCCAGGAAGTGAAACGCATTGGTCTGCCGCGAAAAGAGATATGCCATGAGTCCCAGCACGCCGACGATTCCCGCGCGCACGATCGAAGGACCGGCGCCCGTCAGCGGCACGTAGATGCAGATGATCAGGATGGCGATCAGCGTCGCCGCCAGCCTCGGCACCAGGAGCGCCCTGCAGATCAACATGATGACAAAACCCAGGAGCACGACGTTCTGTCCCGAGACCGCCAGCATATGCAGAAGCCCCGAACCGCGGAAATCCGAGATGACCTCTTCGGGCACCTGAGCGGTGTCGCCCAGGACCATGCCCAGCAAAAGGCCGCTGGCCCCTCCCCACCCGCCGATGCCGAGCGATTCGCGCGCGTGCCTCCTGGCCGCGTCGACGAAGCCCGGGATGCCGCCGCGCCGCTGCGGCATCAGTTCCATCCGCTCGTACGAACCGGAGATGACCGCGTTGATGCCTTGCCTCCGGAGATACTGGCCGTAATCGAAATCGGCTCCGGGTGTTGACGTTGGCAGTTGCACGATTCCGCTGACCGTGACCATGGCACCCTCGTCGAGAATGCCGCTATCCGGAGGCTGGCAGCCACCGGGGCAATCCAGCTGCACCATCACATCCTCGCCGGTCTCGAACTCTTCGCGTGGAAGCCGGATTTTCGTGGCTTTGCCAACGAACGAGATGCGTTCGCCCTTGACCGACGCCGGCTTGGAGACCGTCAGCTCGGCCATGACGTACTTTCCGGGATAATCATCCAGCCGGCTGCTGTCCTGCAGTTCGAGCCGCACCGATCCGAGAAATATTCCGAGGCAGAGAGCGGCAAACAGAAGCAATACAGCCTGCCTGGGGCTGGCCAGCCGGAAGGCGAGCGCGCCCGACGATACGGCCATCAGCGCTGCCAACAGGGCCAGCACCAGAGGATGTGCGTAGAGGGCCAGCGCTACTCCAGCAATATATGCCAGAAGGATGGCCAGCGGCCCGGCCGCGAATTCCCACAGCCAGCCGCGAAGATGCGCCCAAGGCTCAGACGTCTGGTTCACTCATATCACGACCTGCGAACGCAGCTGCTCGAACTTGGAGGAGCCGATCCCGGGAACCTCCATCAACTCCTCGATGCTTTTGAAGCCGCCGTGGGCTTCGCGGTAATCGACGATCTTCTGCGCGGTCTTGGGACCGATGCCGTCGAGCGAATCCAGCTGGTCGACTGTGGCGGTGTTTATATTGACCGGCTGCTGCGCGCCGTTGGCTCCCGAGACCGCGCCGCCGGTTCCAGCTGGCGCGGCTCCCGCACTGCTGGCGGACCCTATTTCCGGCACGACCAGCTGCTGCCCGTCGGCAAGCTTGGCGGCCAGGTTGATCAGGGTGAGATCGGCGGTTGGTGTGGCGCCGCCAGCCTTGGCGATGGCGTCGGCCACGCGTGAGTCAGCGCCGATCTCGTAAAGCCCGGGATTGACCACAGCGCCGACTACATGGATCTTGAGCGCCGCCGTGGTGGTGCGGTCCTCCTTGAGCCCAACCGTCACCGACGTGCTTTCGGCCGGCGATGGAGAATCGAGCTGACCGCGCAGGTAATTGGCGCCGATGAGGAGGACCACCAGGCCTACCACCGCCCATGCGATCAACTGCTGGCGCGATAAACCCGGCATGGGGGATTATTCCTTTTTCCGCTCGTATCCGCTTCCACTTTATATCCGCTTCAACAGGGGACACACAACCGCGTCCCGTCAACTTCAGGTGAACGGGATTCTAACCGTGGCGGTTTACGGATTCAAGAGATGCGAGGGGATCTTGGCAGAAATATCGAGGAATTTGCGGAAGGCGTATGGAGCAAGTCGGATATTTTCTGCCGGAACGTATGTCGAAGACCTCAGTGAAGGCAGGAAATATCCGACCTGCCCTACCGACCTGCCCTACCGACCTGCCCTTAAAGTCTACTTCACCACCAGGTTAACCAGCCGCCCCGGCACCACGATCTCCTTGACAACCTGCTTACCCTCAGTATACTTGCCGGCCTTGCTGCTGCCGCGCGCGGCCGCCAGCAGCTCATCCTTGCCGGCCGAACTTGGCACCTGCAACCGGTCGCGCACCTTGCCGTTCACCTGCACCACCAGCTCGTAGGTATCCTCTTCCAGGTAGCGCTCGTCAGCACGGGGCCAGTCTTCCAGCCAGAGCTGCCGGTTGCCCAGCCGCTCCCACAGTTCGGCGGCGACATGCGGGGCGAAAGGATCGAGAAGCCCCACGACCGTCCCGGCTGTGAAGCGCAGCACCGCCTGGCCCTCAGCGTCGGCCAGCAGCGCCTCCTTGGCCAGATAGGCATCATTGATCAGTTCCATGATAGCGCTGATAGCAGTGTTGAAACGAAACCGCTCCGACACGTCGGCGCTCACCTTGGCGATAGTCTGATTGGCCTTGCGCACCAGCTTGAGCGCCTCGGCGCCGGCATCCGCGAAATCGGCGGTTTGGGTCAGCTCCGTCTTTTCCACGATCTCATTGATGAGTCTCCAGACCCGGCCCAGGAAGCGGAAGGTCCCTTCGATGCCCTGGTCCTGCCATTCGACGTCGAGCTCGGGCGGACCCATGAACAATATATAGAGGCGCAGCGTGTCGGCGCCATAATTCTCGACGTGCTCATCGGGGTTGATCACGTTCCCCTTCGACTTGCTCATCTTGGCGCCCTGGTAATAGATCATCCCCTGCGTGAAAAGATTGTTGAAGGGTTCCTTGAAGGCGACCAGATCCAGGTCGTAGAGCACCTTGGTGAAAAAACGCGCGTACATCAGGTGCAGGATGGCGTGTTCGACGCCGCCGATGTACTGGTCCACCGGCATCCAGTAATTGACGATGGCCTGGTCGAAAGGCTCGCGATCGTTGCGCGGATCGGTGTAGCGCAGGAAGTACCAGGAGGAATCGACGAAAGTGTCCATGGTGTCGGTCTCACGGACGGCCGCGCCGCCGCAGGCCGGACAAGTCGTATTGACGAACTCCTCGTTTGTAGCGATCGGTGACTTACCCTTGGGAGCGTAGTCCTCGACCTCGGGGAGCAGTACCGGCAGATCCTTCTCGGGGACCGGCACCGTGCCGCACTTGTCGCAATATATTATTGGGATAGGCGCGCCCCAGTAACGCTGGCGGCTCACCAGCCAGTCGCGCAGACGGTAGCTGACTGCCGCCTTGCCCCGGTTCTCCGCTTCCAGCCAGTCTGTGATGTCCTTGTATGCGTCGCGGTTGCCGGCGCCGTCGAAGCGTCCCGAGTTGACCATCAGGCCTTCGGCTTCGAAAGCTTCCGTCATGCTGGCGCCGTCTTCGGCCCCGACCGGTTCGCCGCTCTCCCGCTCGCCGGAGACGACCACCCTGACCTCGATGCTGAACTTGCGCGCGAATTCGAAGTCGCGTTGGTCGTGCGCTGGCACGGCCATGATGGCGCCAGTGCCGTAATCCATCAGGACATAGTCGCTCACCCAGATGGGGATCTTCTCACCGTTCACGGGATTGATCGCGTAGCGGCCGGTAAAGACGCCAGTCTTCTCCCGTTCGGTCTCAGCCCGGTCGGCGGTCGATTTCATGCGCGTCAGGGCAGCGTATTCCTTCACCGCCGCCTCCTGCTCAGTGCCCTCGATAAGAACATTCACCAGGTCGTGTTCGGGAGCCAGCAGGAAGAAGGTGGCGCCGAACAGAGTATCCGGCCGGGTGGTGAATACAGGGATGTCGAGATCCAGGCCGTCTACGCTGAAGGCCACCTCGGCGCCCTCGCTGCGGCCGATCCAGTTCCGCTGCATGGTGATGACGCGCTCGGGCCACGATTCCAGCAGGCTGAAATCCTTTAGCAGCCGTTCGGCGTAATCGGTTATCTTGAAGAACCACTGCGCCAGATCGCGAGTCTCGACCTCGGTGCCGCAGCGCTCGCAGCCACCCTGGACCACCTGCTCGTTGGCGAGCACAGTAGCACAGGACGGGCACCAGTTGACCGATGCCTTCTTTCGGTAAGCGAGACCGCGCTCAAAGAATTTCAGGAAGAAATACTGGGTCCAGTGGTAATACTCCGGATCGCAGGTGGCCAGCTCCCGGCTCCAGTCGATCGAGACGCCGAGCCGGTGCAGCTGCTGCTTGATATTGTCCGTGTTTATGCGGGTCAGCTCCGCCGGGTGCAGCCCGGTCTTGATGGCGGCGTTCTCGGCCGGCAGGCCGAAAGCGTCGTAACCCATGGGATGAAAGATGGTGAAGCCGTTGCGGGCCCGAAAACGGGCGATGACGTCGCCCATGGTGTAGTTCTTCACGTGCCCCATGTGGAGGGTGCCCGAGGGGTAGGGCAGCATCTCAAGGACGTAGCTCTTCAGCGAGCGGTCGGCGCCGCCGGGGGTCTCCGGATCCGGCGCCTCAAAGGAACGCTCCTCTTTCCAGATCTGCTGCCACTTGATCTCTATGTCCGCGGGATTATATCTGTCCATAAGCCGCGAACATTATATCAGCATGGATTAAGGGTACGAACTAATGTGGGGCCGGGCTCCTACCAGCCCGGCCCCACAATGTCCTACTAATATAATGATGCATCCTTAGGCCCGAGGATTCAAGACCGGAGGCATCTTAATTCGTACCTAAGGCCACTTTCAGCCGCAGGTCCATTCCCCTTTTCTGCCCTGGGACCACATCCAGGCGGCTGCCTGGACCTGGGCGTGCCCGTCGTAGATGCTCTGGCCTCCGAAAGGAGTGCCGGCCCAGGTGCCCGGGTTGAACTGGAAGAGGCCCTTGCAGACGCCATTGTCCGCGTTGGGATCTCCCCCGCTCTCGCAGATCATCACCCGGTAGAGCGCCGCCGGGTCCTGCCCGTAGGCTTCGGCGGCCGCGACCAGGTCTGGCCCCCATTCACCGAAGCGGGCGACCGCATCGGCGCGTTTTGCCTCGGCTTCCACCCTCTTCGCCTCGGCTTCCTTCTGGGCCGCATAAGCTACGCGAGCCCGCTCCAGCTGAACTTTCCAAACCGGGACATAACCGAGCAGTTTGCTCTCCATTCCCGGCATCTCGATCAGGCGACTGTCGTGCGCCGCCTTTCCTTCTGCCGCTTGCGCTGTATAGACGCTACCGCCTAAGACCAGCAATCCAATCGCGACAAAAATTGCAACATAACGCATGCATCCCTTCCGGCCTTCTGGGGCCTGTGGATAGCTTCCATGACGGGCAGACGGTCAACTATCAGCATCCGCCGTCTGCCTGGTGACGCTTTTTTCACCTCCTCAACTCGCTGGACAGTGGCATAAAAACGGCGCTCGTAGAGGCGCCGCGGCCAATATTCGCATTCACCCGGTCTTATTCCTGCAAATTGATCTAACCGGTTTTTCCTCAATTTCGCTGTTTTATGTAAACCTGCCGGACGCCGCAGCAATCCCTTTGGCTAAATGCGGGCAGGCAAAAAGCCTGCAAACAGGGGATTATCGTGAGGGGAGACTGCTCGTGCAGGTTTTAGTACAACTTGAGTATTGTAGGCGAAAATCCCCTAATACTCAACCTTCCCGCCCGGAGATGTGATGTTTGGAAAATGCGACAGTGTTGCATTAATATCTTGCGATGCAAGAAACCAGGGAACAGATAGTGGCGAAACTGCGGGAGGGCGGCCACCGCGTGACCAGGGCCCGTCTGGCCATAATCGATATCATGGCCAGCGATGTCAGGCCGCTGACCGCCGCCGAGATCTTCCGGACGCTTCAGCGGCATGGCTCCGAATGCCACAGGGCCACGGTCTATCGCGAGCTCAATTTCCTTACCGCCAACGGCATCATCCGCCAGGTCCGCTTCACCGGAGCCGCTACCCACTACGAGCTCGACCTGACCCATCACCACCATCTCGTCTGCACCGGCTGCAAATCCGTGACCGAAGTGACCCTGGGCACGCATCTCGAGAGTCACGAGCGGCAGATACTCGAGCAGGAGCAATTCAAGGTGGTCTCGCATTCGCTGGAGTTTTACGGTCTCTGCCGCGACTGCAACGAAGGCAGGAGCTGAGGCCGATGGATAGAACTATCGGTGAGACTCACTCATGAGCCGAGGCAGGGTTATACCGGTATTCATCGTCATCGTGGTCTTTGCCGCGGCCGTGGCTTTACTGCTGGTCCTGCGACAGGCTTCGACAGAGCCGGCCGGCGGCGAATCCCAAAAGGTCAGGGTGGTGGCGACACTGTTTCCCCTTTACGACATGGCCAGACATATCGGCGGCGACAAGGCCGACGTCTCCCTGCTACTGCCGCCGGGCGTGGAGGCGCACTCGTTCGATCCCAAGCCAAGCGACATCGTCAGCATCAACGAGGCCGATGTATTCGTATTCACGGGCAGCGGCATGGAACCCTGGGTCCCGGACGTCCTCAAGAGCGTCTCTAATCCCGACCTGACAGTAGTCGATGCCAGCCAGGGAACCCGGACGATCACGGTGTCATCCGGCGACACTGCTGATCCGGCGGGAGCACCCGATCCCCACATCTGGCTCGATTTCGACAACGCCAGGATCATGGCGGGCAACATCGAGCGGGCGCTGGCGGATAGCGATCCCGACAACACCGCCTTCTATGAACGGAACCTGGCGGATTACGACCGCCAGCTCTCGCAACTGGATGATGAATTCAGGAGGACCCTCTCGACCTGCGCTGACAGGGAGATCGTCTACGGCGGCCATTATGCTTTCGGCTACCTGGCCGAACGCTATGGGTTGAAATATATCTCCGCGCAGGGAGTTTCGCCGGACGCGGAGCCGACCGCCAGCGATCTGGCCCAACTTGTGGATCAGATAAACCGTGACGGCATCAGCTACGTATTCTACGAGGAGCTGACCAGCCCCAGGATCGCCGAGACCCTCTCCAGCGAGACTCAGGCCCGGCTGCTGCTCCTCAACGCCGCCCACAATGTCTCGCGGGACCAGGTCGCTCAGGGCGTCACCTTCTTCGATATCCTCAGTACCGATCTCGACAATCTGAAGACAGGATTGCAATGTCAGTGATCACGGCAGCTCCACCAATCGCGAATATTGCGGGACGGCGATGAGCGCCATACTTAAAGTGAAGGACCTCAGCGTGGGCTACGGGACTTCAGAGGTGCTCAACAGTGTCAGCTTCACGCTCGACAAGGGCGACTACGTGGCCCTGGCCGGCCCCAACGGGTCGGGCAAGACCACGCTCATCAAGACCATACTCGGGCTAATGGAAATCCGGAGCGGCCAGATCGAACTCTTCGGCGCCACCGCGGGCTCGTTCCACCAATGGGACCTGATCGGTTATCTGCCCCAGAGGGTCAACGTCTTCAACCCGCTCTTCCCGGCGACTGTGAGAGAAGCCGTGAGCCTGGGGCTGCTGTCGCGCAAGCGCTTCCCCAAGATCTTCAGCCGGAGCGATGAGGCCAGGATAGACGACACCATGGAGCTCATGGGCATCACCGACATCAAGAACCGGCTGGTGGGAGAGCTTTCGGGCGGGCAGCAGCAACGGACCTTCCTGGCGCGGGCGCTCGTCTCCAGTCCGGAGCTGCTTATCCTTGACGAACCCAGCACGGCCCTGGACCCTCAGGCCAGGGAGAACTTCTTCGAGCTGATCAAAACGCTGAATCATGAGCGGGGCATCACGATCATCCTCATCACCCATGACATATCCCAGATCGGCCAGTACGCCAACAGGCTGCTCTACCTCGACAAGACGGTCATCTTCTACGGTCTGTTCTCAGAATTCTGCCAGTCAGAGGAGATGAACCGGTTCTTCGGCCACTTCTCACAACACATGATCTGCCAGCAGCACCACTGATTAAACATGCTGCATTTCCTGACATATGCATTCATCCAGAAAGCCTATCTGGCCGGTACTTTCATCGCCGTGCTCTGCGCCATGCTGGGGTTGTTCCTGGTTCTGCGCAAACTTTCCCTGATCGGCGACGGCCTGGCGCATGTCAGCTTCGGCGCCATCGGCCTGGGGCTCTTCTTCGGCATCTATCCATTTTACGTGGCCGTGCCGGTTGTGGTCGTGGCGTCCTGGTTCATCCTCAAACTCACGGAGAAGGCCCGGATTTACGGGGATGCTGCCATCGGGGTCGTCTCGTCGTTCGGCATTGCCGGCGGCGTCATCCTCGCCAGCCTGTCCAACGGATTCAACGTCGATCTCTTCAGCTACCTGTTTGGCAACATCCTGGCGATCAGCGACCAGGAAGTGTATCTGTCGCTGCTGCTGTCGGTGGTTGTGCTGCTGGCGATCCTGCTGTTGTACAACGACCTCTTCTCGGTGACCTTCGACAGCGAATACGCCAGGATCACCGGCATCAGGACCGAGCGCATCAACCTGTTTTTGACCTCGTTCACCGCGGTGACGGTTGTGCTGGCCATCAAGGTCGTGGGCATCATGCTGGTCTCGTCGCTGCTGATCCTGCCCGCGGTGACGGCTCTCCAGATCGCCAGGGGATTCAAGGGGGCCGTGTCGATCTCTATCCTGGCGGCGATCGCATCCGTGCTTATCGGCATCACCGTCTCATATTTCCTGGACCTGCCGGCTGGAGCCACCATCGTGATGTGCAACATCGTGTTCTTCGCCGCTGCCCTGGCGGCTAAGGGTATCGCCGGCTCCCCCGTCCAGCCGCATTAGACCCCCCCAGCTACATTCCCCGCCTCCCCTCATCGCCCCACAGGCTTGATTAGTTGTTTGATATATATGCATATTCATACTAGGGAAAACACGAACTCAAAATAGGTGAATTCCCGAACTGCCAAGTGCGTTCCGGGATGATAGAACCATCACAGTTCTTTTCGTTTCATCCGAACGTCACGAGGGAGGCGGCAAAAATGCATATTGGGCTGGCAATCATATTTTTTTGTCTTGTCATGGTTCTTGGTCTGGTTACATTCATAAATATCATTGACCTCTTCGGTCCTGGATCGTATGACAGGGAGTCCTGGATCGAACCGAAGCCCTGGCATGAAGCGCCGGGCGAGAAGTGAGACCAACTGATAAGGCGCGCCCGCGGAACGGGCGCGCCTTTTTATTCTCTATTACTGATTCGGTTATGGTCCCTAGTAATCGATCTCCGGATGGATGCCCACATAGTTATGGCACTTGTCGCAGAAATTCGTCCTGTCCGCGTGGCATGAAGCGCACTGGGTGGTGCTCTGACCGGGCTGCTTCAGGATATTCATGTGGTTGCGCATGTAATCGATGTCGACCGAGCCGTTGGGCAGCAGCGGCTTGGGCAGGTTGACCGCGTATTCGTCCATGATGGCGTTGTTGTATTCCGCCAATGAGGCATTGGATGGGATGGGGCTGGGTGTGCCGCTGAAGATGTGCCCGTTGGCCGCGTTGATGGCGAACGGCAGCGTCAGGATGACGACGAAGATGACGAGAACTACCATCGATTTTTTTCTCATGCTTTTGCTCCCACTTCAATCGCGTTTGATACCAGCTGATGCACACCGCCGGCCACGGTCATCGGCACGCCATACTTGGGCAGGATCTTCGTGAACTGCGCCTTGCAGATGGCGCAGATGAGCGCCATAAAATTGACGCCGTCGCTTTCCATGACCTTATGCAGCGCCTGCATCCTGGGCATGGCGCCCTGGATCCTTATCTGCAGGATCTCGTCACTCAGGAGCCCGCCGCCGCCGCCGCAACAGAAGGTCCTGTCGTGGATAGTGCTCTTATCCATGTCGACGAACTTGTTGCAGGACGCCTTGATCAGCTCGCGGGGGATGGTGAACTGGCCGCCGGGCTTGTCGCCCATCGCGGACCCGCGGGCCACGTTGCATGAGTCGTGGAAAGTGACCGTGAATTCGTCGTTTTTGGACTTGTCGAGCTTGATCGCCCCGCGCTTCACCAGGTCGAGCGTGAACTCGCAGATATGCTGCGGGGAGGGATAATTCGGATCCAGCATGTCGAAGGGTCCGATGAGCGTGTTCCAGAATGAATAGGCGACGCGCCAGGCGTGGCCGCACTCGCCGACTATCAGGCGCTTGGGCTTGATCTCATTAATGGCGTCCTTGACGCGCGAGGCCACTTTCTGCATCTGGCTGTAATTGCCGATGAACATGCCGAAATTGCCCGCCTCGGAAGCCGCGGAGCTGAAGGTCCAGCTGATGCCCGCCTGATGGAAGACCTTGGCGTAACCAAGGAGCGACTCCACATGCGGCGAGGCGAAGAAGTCGGCCGATGGAGTGACCATAAGCACGTCAGCGCCCACCTCGTCCAGCGGCAACCGTATCTTCTGGCCGGTCTCTTCCTCGAGGTCCTCCTCGGTGGATTCGAGCGTGGCCGCCAGCGCCTTGGGGTTCATCCCCAGGTTGTTGCCGATGTCATGGACCTTGCCCAGGATAGCGTTGGTGTATTTCTGGCCGAGACCGATGCTGTCCATGATCTCGCGGGCCGCCATCGAGATCTCGGCCGTATCGATGCCATAAGGGCAGAAAACCGAACAGCGGCGGCACTGCGAGCATTGGTGGAAATAGGCGTACCAGTCGCCGAGCACCTTGAGGTCCAGCCGGTGGGCGCCCGCCAGCTTACCGAAGACCTTGCCTTCGGTCGTGAAATATTTCTTGTATACCTGGCGCAGAAGCTCGGCGCGAGCAACCGGCATGTTGTTGGGATCGTTGGAACCAAGATAGAACTGGCACTTGTCTGTGCAGGAGCCACAGCGCACGCAAGTGTCGAGATAGACCTGCAACGACTTGTATTTCTCCAGCAGCTCGCCCAGTTTGCGGACGGCAGCCTCTTCCCAGTTGTCGACCAGCGTTTCCGGGAATCCCAGCTTGGCCTGTACATCCTCTTTCGCCATGTACGGCTTGACGGCGCTGGTCACACCCTTGATTATCAGGCCGTCATCGACTTGCGGGGTGTTGATCTCGCCGGTCAGTGCCTGAGGCTTGAAATCCTTGTTCTGCTCGGCCTCGGTAACGATCTCCGCCGCGGTTTTTTCTATGGTTTTTTCCGCCATTTCCTATCCTTTCAAAATCCGAAAGACTTGAGTTTTGCCCAACGGAGCGCCTGCTACTGGGATTCTTCCTTGGCCGTTACCAGAGTCTGGGGTGTCTGCGCCGGAACGGCATCACCGGATGCCGGCCCGGAAGCGTAACGCGACTTCTTGACGGTCCAGGGTCCCCACCGCTTTACGCGCGAGTTATCGATCTGGTTCCTGGTCGGGCTGAAGAAGATAGCGGCCGCGTGTACCATCTTGCTGAAGGGGAAATAGATGAACAGCAGCATGACCAGACTGAAATGGACCAGGAACAGCGCGTTCATCGGCACCACCCCGGGATTGAAAGTGAACAGTCCGCCGACGAATTCCTTGATGGCGGGCAGATCCGCCCGGACTCCGCCGCCCTCCCAGAACCGCGACAGCAAGCCCGCCGAAGCTATGGCGATGAGCAGCACGAGCAGCAGGTAATCGTTGAATACCGAGATGTAGAAATGACGGTCGATAACCAGCCGCAGGATGAACAGGAAAGCCAGGGCCGACAGCAGGATGAAGCCGGTGTAGAGGTCATAGTTCACGAGATAATCGAAAGCTGCGGGAGTCGACGGGAACAGGAACCGCAGGTGCTTCATAAAGACAAACAGCAGAGCGAGATGGAACACATAGGCCCCGATCCAGAGCGGCTTGTTGCCACGGAAGAGGCTCTTGAAAAAGACTACTTCCTTGAACATGCGCCCTCCCACGCCCGCGGCGGTTTTGGGGGCCGGCGTCAGGGGGATCTTCAGCGGAGCCGGGGTTGCGGCATATTTCCAGATCTTCAAAAGCATTCCTACCAGGAAAATGTCTACCGCGATGTAGAAGTAAAGACTAAAAACGAGGGTAAGGCCGTTCATTCTTCCTCCTTGTTGCACCGAAATACCACCACAGGTATGGGCTATTATGATGCAGACGATGAAATTAGTCAAATTAGCTGTATTGGTTATGTATAAACCTGTCTAACGGCTTCCAGGCTCCCCTGACCTTGTTATTTTCCTGTCGTTTTCCCGTTGAATATTTAGTTGGTTTCATATATAAACAACAGGCTTTTTATTCAGACAGGCTTTCAATCGGACAGGAAGGGGAGCATGAATCGCAGACCGGCTTTTTCTCATATGTTGCTGTTGGCCGCATTTTTCCTGATGCTGTTGATATTTTCCGGCACGGCGCTCGGCACAGGGCAAGGCAACTGTCTGGAAAGTTCAGACATGAAGTATGACGGACCCGGCCCGATTGTGGTCGATGCTCCGGTAGGCGAGGTTTTCACCGAAGTCGCTATCAAATCCGGCGTCAATATCGGCTGCCGCTTTTACGACGCGGACACCAATGACGGATGCTACTCGGTGTCCGGAATCGGAACCGGTACTCTGACAGTTGAGAAGATCGGCAGCGGCCCCGAATGTCAGGATATTTCCCACATCGAAGTCGTTTACGGTGTTCCCAGCGGTGGCGGAGAGCTCGGTGGAGATGAACCCGGCGACGGCGGGGAGTCCGATAATGGCGATACCAAGCCCGGGGACAATGCATCAGGCGAGGAATACCTCACGTCCGAATCAGGAGGACAGCAGACGTCGCAGACAACCGCTGACCCCCAGCCGGCCGCTACGACCGTTACAGTCACCTCACTTGCTTCGACCGGGCTGGAACTGGCCATACCCTTGACCGGACTTGGAATGGCCGCCACAGGCTTCATGATCAGGAGACGGAAGAAATAACATCATGAAATAAGCCGGATAGCATTCTCCGGCAATCGAGCAGCTATTCGAGCCGTCCGGTTACCTGGGCGGCTCGTTTTTCATATGTTCAGGTCACGGTTCTTATAAGCGTATGTAGATCCATAGAGCAGGACCGCGACCGCCGCCACCGTGATAGCGATATAGAGCGCATTGTAACTGCCTTCGGTGAAGATGGTCTTAGCGTCGAAGTATTTGAACGGGGTCGTGTACCTCAGGAAGCCCAGCTTGTTCGACAGGTCGACAAACGCCGAGATGATGAAGGTCGCCAGCAGCACCGACGAGGCATACATAGGCGCGTGCCGCGGGCGCCGCATGATCGCGGCGAAGGCGATGCCGATCATCAGGAACCACAACTGCAGGAAAAATATCGACGGCATCATGAACAGGATGTCGCTGTTGCTTGAAGGGCCTTCGCTGAACAAAGGCACTGTGGCCACTGACGAGACCAGGGTAACGAGGTTCAGGATGACGATGGCCGTGAACGCCGCCAGCAGCTTTGAATACAAGATGCGGTATCTGGAGACCGGCTTGGAGCCCAGAAACTCAATGGTCTTGTCGGTCTCCTCCTTGGCGATTATTCCGGACCCCAGCAGGACAGCGTGCACCCCCAGCATCACCCCCAGGTACAGCGCACACATGGCGTAGAATCCGCCGACCGTCTCCAGGTCGAGCCCCTTGAAGCCAAGCGCGGCGCTAAGGCCCGCCGGCAGGCTGCTGATCAGCTCGGTAATCGAGGTGCCCGATTTGGCGTAGCCCTGGTACTTGCTCAGCGCCGAGACCATGAACGCGATGATAGCGAGCGTCCAGAAGATGAGCGCCCTGCGATGGTCCCTCAGTTCTTTTAAATAGATGTTCATGTTTGCGCGTTCATGTCAGAGTCGACTCGCGGCTCAGATAGTTGGGATGTCTTTCCGCTGGAAGATGACAAAGCTCGCCACGATTGCCGCCACCGTCAGCATGGCCAGGTAGACGAGCATCCCGGTCTCGTAGCTGCCGCCGGTCGTCAGCAGGTTCACGTTGAAGAATTTGAATGGGGTCATGTACTTGATCTTCTCCCCCACCACGGTATCGAACAACCCGATGACGTAGAAGCCGAATACAACCGGAAGGGAAACAGCGATCACGGATTTCACGCGTCGCAGCACCGAACCGAGCATGAACCCGAAAGCCAGGAAGAACAGCTGGATGAGGAAAAGGCTGCTGGTGCTGATGAAAAAAGTCTCGAACCGGAACGGGTCCTCGATGACGGCCTGGATCAGGACCCAGTCGACCGCCATGAAGACGATATCCGTGATCAGTATCAGCAACAGCACCGAGAACAGCTTCTGCCTGAGCACCGACCCCCTGCTGATGGGCCTGGTCAGCAGGAAATCCGCGGTCCGCTCACGCACTTCCCGGGAGGAGATGCCCGTGCCCAGATTCATCGCCTGTACCGCTCCTGTGAGCAGGATCAGGTTCAACACCACCGAGTACAGACCGGAGAAAGCAGTCAGAAAGTTCTCGGTGATGTTGAATGTCTTCCTGAACGCTTCGGGAAAATTGTTGTAGATGTCGGAGACTGCCGGGTTGTCAGCGATGGTGGGGAAGATAGATATATAAAGGGCCGCGATCGCTATGAGCGCCAGGGTCCACACGATAGTGGAGTTGCGGTTGTCCTTTAGCTCGTGAAAAAAGACGTTCATGGGCTCACTGGTAGTAGTGCAGGAAGATCTCTTCCAGGTCCGGCTCGTCCACGATGAAATCGACCAGGTCGATCTGGGCGATGAGGTGAGCAATTGTATTCACATCGCCCTTGTAGAGAAAGCTCACTGAATTGTTCTCGACCTTGAGATCGCTGACCCCGCTCATTTTGAACTGCTCGCCCGCGACCTTCGCCCGGGTCACCATGTGCACGCGCTTGTAGTTGTTCTGTATCAGGTTCTCCATCGACTCGATGTTGATCAGCTCGCCTTCCCGGATGATGGCCACGCGGTCGCAGATCTTCTGGACTTCGCTCAGGATGTGCGATGAGAAGAAAACCGTCTTGCCGGCCCGGTTCTCTTCCCTTAGCAGCTCGAAGAAGTTCTTTTGCATGAGCGGGTCCAGTCCACCCGTCGGTTCATCGAGGATGATCAGCTGCGGATCATGGAGCAGCCCCTGGACGATCCCCACCTTCTTCTTGTTGCCATAGGAGAGGTCGTCGATCTTCTTGTGCAGATCGAGCTTGAGCAGCGCCGAGATCTCCTGGATGCGCTTCGAGCAGTCCTTTTTGTAGAAGCTCGCGGAGTAGTCGAGCAGTTCCTTTACCCGCATGTTCTCGTAATAGAACACCTCGGATGGCATATAGCCGATTTCGCGCTTGATCTCAGGACCGTACTGGATGACGTCCTTACCGAAGATGGTGGCACTGCCGCTGGATGGATAGATGAGCGACAGCAGCAGGCGGATGGTTGTGGATTTGCCGGCGCCGTTGGGGCCGATGAAACCGAGGATCTCGCCCTCCTGAACGCTCAGGCTGAGATCCTTGATTCCGGTCACGCTGCCGTAATACTTTGTCAGATTGCTGGTTTCGATTATTCCCATGTGGTCTCCGCGGATGAATTTTCCATGCGTAAGATGAGTATCTATCCGTATTTTACCGCTGCCGTTGTTTTCCCTTTATTCATGGATCTTACTGCGTCGTCGCTCAAGCCCGGGCACCCGCATACGCAGCCTCGAGCTCCGCCAGGTCGAACTTCTTCATCTTGAGGAAGGCCTCGGTCACGCGGGCCATCTGCTCCGCGTCGCCTTCCTTCATCATCTCATCCATACGGTTGGGAACCACCTGCCACGAGAGACCGTACTTATCCTTGAGCCAGCCGCACTGCTCCGCTTCCGGGACCGCCGTCAACTTGTCCCAGTAGTAGTCGATTTCCTCCTGCCCATCACAATGCACCATGAATGAGATCGCCTCGTTGAACGCGAATTCGTGCTCGTAGGCGCTGTCCATGGCGCCGAACTCCACGCCTTCGAGGGTCACGCGGGAGTACTTGACGGTCCCTTCCTTGTCAGGTTCCTCCCCCTTGCCGTAGCGAAGGATTGGTCCCACTGCCGCGTCGGGGAACACAGAGGCATAGAAATTGATTGCCTCCTCGGCCTTGCCGCAGACGTCGCCGACGAACATGAATGAAGGTATGATCCTCTGCGTCTCCTCGCGGTCACCCGAGAACATGATCTGCCAGGACAGGCCGTACCTGTCCTGGGTCCAACCGTACCTCTCGCTGAATGGGTAGGACCCTAACTCCATGAGCGCCTTGCCCCCCTCCGACAGCTTCTCCCAGTATGCGTCGACTTCCTCTTTCGTCTTGCAGGTGACGAGGAATGAAACCGATGGGTTGAATTTAAACAGCGGCCCCCCGCTGATCATCGTGAATTCCTGCCCGAAAAGCTCGATGTTCACCACATCGACGTCGCCAGTGGGAGTGTTGTGCAGCGTCGAGATGTCACCGATAGCCGCATCCTCGAAGATCGATACGTAAAACTCCCCCGCCTCCCGGGCTTCCTTGTCGAACCATAGATGCGTCGTGATCTTCTGATTATGTGTGCCATAGCCTGCCACGATTCTTCTCCCTTACGTCGATTGCCGGTCGGCCTGCACCTGAGAAGTACCCCGAGGCCGGGGTCAAAAAACATTCGGCTGGAATATTTCGCATTTTGCGAAACTGTGATTAGATATCTCCGAAGCCCGATCATGATCATTACCCCCAGTAAAGAAGATTGCACGTCGAAAGGAGATTCAAATGAGAGGTAAAGGGATCGTAGTTTTCCTGTCCCTGGTCGTGTTCGCGGCGCTGCTGGCGTTCGCGGCCGGCTGCGGAGATAACGGCACGACCGCCGCTACGCAAGCCTCAGCGGAAAAAAGCGGAGATTCGGACAATGGCGGTTCGATCGACGCCTGCGACATGGTGACGCAGCAGGACGCGACCAAACTCTTTGGACAGCCGGCAGTGAAGGAAAAGAGCGACACGCTGGTCCTTGATGCCAACATGCTCGGCGAGTGCCTCTGGTCATACGATGCCGAGCTCGGAAGCCAGCTCATCCAGTTCCGTATCTGGAATGGCGAGCAATACTACGGTCCGACGCCCAACTCCCAACCGTTCGACATCGGCGACAAGGGCACCATAACGGTCAGTGAATTTGCCGGGGTGGATATCGAATGGGTGCAGGACGGGAAGACCGTAACTCTGAGCTACTTCACCACAGGCTCCGGCGTGCCCGACGCAACAACCAAGGCCGAGGAAGTCAAGGCCCTGGCCAGACAGGCATCCGACAAGCTCTGAGCTGACTAACGTGCGGCGAGCAATGCCTGCAGCTTGTTCGCCGTGCTGTAGCTCCGGATAGTTATCTTCTTGTAAACAGGCTTGCCTACGAGCTTGCTGGAGTTCGTGCGGCCAAACCTGCTGACGGACAAGGATTGATATAGCACGCCCCTGCCCGGCTCGATCGCTTCGATGTCAGGCTTCAGATCGCCGATGGCCGCGATCACATCCTTGGCCTTGTACGGCTTGATCATCATCAGGAGATTGTGTTTCCACTCCGAGTCAGCTCCCCACCAGCCGGGCGCGCTATCGATGATGCGCTTCCATTGGGACCTGGTGAAAACCGCCACGTCGACATCCAGTCCGAATCTCTTCCGGATCGTCGACTTGATCAGCGCTGATAATTCGTCCGTATCGTTGATTCCGGATGAGAAGATCACATTGCCGCTCTGGATGTAGGTCTTCACCTCTGACAGGCCGCCTCCGGCAAGCGCGTCCCTGAGCTCAGCCATCTTTATCATGCCTTTGCCGCCCACATTTACGCCGCGCAGCAATGCCAGGTAGGTAGTCATGATGTTACATCCTGTCAGTTTTGTGGAACCTTAATTTCCCGCCAGCACAAACATATCACGCATGGAGGAGATTCATGGCAAAGACGGCCATCGTTACCAACGAGCTGATCCTGGAGAAGTCTGCCGATCAAAGCTACCAGGAGGTCAGGCATATCGTCCTGCGCGGCACCAATCAGGAGATCGGCGGAGCGATTGCCCAGCTGTCAAACGACTATTACCAGGCTCAGCCCCTTTCGTTCGATTCACCACAGGGCAAGATCAGCAGGAACAGATATATCGCAGAGCATTTCCCGGCCCTGGCCGAGCGCCAGAAGGGTGTTGCCGCCCACTATGGCTGGACCGGTGACGACCTCCATGACAGCAGCTCGCTCTGGTTCGACATACGGCCGGTCAACTGTTCCACGGTGTTCTTCCCCAAGACCGTCACCGCCAACGGCCATTCTTTCCAGGCTCGCAACATGGACTTCTACACTGTCGACATGTATGAGTTCATGCATCCGGAAACTCCTGGAAAAGGCAACGGGCTGTTCTCCCGCAATTTTGTCATGGAGATGTATCCGCAGGACGGAGGTTATGCCTCGCTGGTGGTAGGCACTCTGGATCTGCTCAACGGCGCTTATGACGGTTTCAACGAACATGGGCTGAGCATCAGCGGGCTGGTCGATCAAAACCTGGCGCAAAAGACCGTGCCCCTGAGCGACCTCGAGAAGGAAGAGGGTCTCAGTTATGTGCAGATGGTCAGGGCGATACTCGAGGGAGCCCGGACTGTCGACGAGGCAAAACAGATCGTTTCCCGGCTCAAGGTCTACTTCCCGATGGACGGCATGCATTTTCTGCTCGGCGACCGTAACGGCGACGCGATGATCCTGGAGTTTTCCGAGGATGACCTTTCGCCACGCTTCCTGAGTCCGCCTTCCCCCGGCCCCGTTATCATGACCAACCATTCAGCCTATAAATATCCCTCGGTCGACGACTTCTCCCCCATCGATAAAACGAGGGCTTACGACACCTTCTATCGCTACCTGCGCCTGCATGAGTATCTTCAGGCATCAGTCTTTCATCGATATACGCCTGACGACGGCCTTTATGCCATGAGCCTGGTTTACGGATTCGTCAATGATGAATCCGAAGGAACTGCGATGCCATTGCCACTGCGGACAGTCTGGTCGCTAGTGATGGACGTGGACGATCTGAGCATGAGAATCAGGTTCTACACCACAGACGATGACACAACCGAATCACCGCGCTTTACTGACGCATTTACTTTCAGATTGCAGCATTAAGCCAGCACAGCGGCTTCTTCTTCGCACAGCTTTTCCCCGGGTAATACCATCATTTTCCATTAATCTCGCGCTATGTGAACCAATGGAGTTCACTATATATATTTTGATATAAGGGTATTCCCTGATATACGGATTAATTATTGTCAACATATACTTAATAAATCTTAATGACATTTGTACTTGTATCAATGACATCTGTCATCGAGGCCGGGATAGGGGAAAACAAACCTACTAAAAGCAAGGATTAAGTCTACCGCTCAGAACTCCAATACCGCCCACCGCGCAAGACCTTTCAATTCCCCTGCGGGCGATTCCGAGTGCTAGCTAGCGATAAAGACACAGGAGGTGACCTATCGCCAAACCGCTTTGAGAAACGCAGATTAGTTGCACCAGAAGTTATGTCGCAACGAATCACGTAAGGGAGAAGGTATGAGCGTAAAACAAAAGAGACGTATCAAATATGCGGCGTTGATTCTGACGCCGGCCTGTTTGATTGTCCTGTTAGCCCTCGTATCCGCGTTATATTCGGATTCGTCGGCAGTGGCTCAATATACCGTGCCGCCTGAATACCAGACGTGCACGGAGTGCCACGATAACTCGACCTTGATAACGGGCAAGGAAACCGCTTGGGAAACATCCTTGCATGGTACCGGTGAAGCATACCTGCGCGGCACCAGCAAGAGTTGCGCCGGGTGCCACTCCGGCGGCGGCTTCAGCAACATGATTGACGCGGGTCTGGAACCGAATAGCTCGGCGATGGTCGGCGATGCGAGTCCGACCCGCCAGACCTGCCGGGCCTGCCACCAGGTCCATGAGACCTACACTGGCGGCGACTGGGCCCTTGAGACCACAGCTCCTGTCAGCCTCTACGTCCTGCCGGGTACGACGTTCGACGGCGGCGAGGGCAACCTGTGCGCCAAGTGCCACCAGCCGCGCACCAAGGCTCCCGCAGTAGCGCCAGGCGGCACAGTCTCGGGTATCAGCTCTCACTGGGGACCGCACCACGGTCCACAGAGTTCGATGATGCTGGGCACTGACGGCGCCGGTCAGGAAGGCACTCCGAGTGCGCATTACACGGCGGTGCAGGACACCTGCGTGACCTGCCACATGGGCTCGAACGACAATCACACCTACACGCCCGAAGTGGCAACCTGCAAAAGCTGTCACACGACAGCCACCAACTTCGACATCAACGGTGTGCAAACGACCGTGCAGGCGAAGTCGGATCAGCTCAAGTCCCTTCTTGTCAACGCGGGCGCACTTTCCTGCACTGTTGACGAGGAAGGCGTGGAAGAATGCGCGCCGAGCGTAACCTCAGCTCCGGATAACATAGCGTATGCTCTCTGGAACTGGACCTACATCGTCAAGGAAGACAAGAGCAAGGGCGTCCACAACGCTGATTACACTAACGCGTTGCTCGATGCTTCTATCGCGGGGATCACCTGTGACGCGACACCGGTACTCGGCCTTGGCCAACCTCAGGCGTTCTGGGGCAGCTATGCCGATTACCAGGCCGGTGTATTGTCGGTGACTTACGCAATCAACAACGGCGGCGGCACAACCGCCTTCAATGTCATGCTGACTAACTCCAGCACTAACAATGGCGTGACAGTGGCCAGTTCGCTGCCGGCCTCTGTTGGCAACATCGCTGGTGGCGCCTCCGCTCCGGTAACCGTCCAGTACAACATCCCGTCTGGCGTTTCCTGGTTCAACACTGCAAACGGCGCTACAGCACAGGACAACTGCGGCAATACATTCACGTTTGGCAGCCAGCCAGCGTGATCTATAGGAGACCGTTATGAAAAATAATAAATCGCGGGACCCATATGTACGGCCGGCACTGGTAAAGCACGAGAGCCTTAAGGGGATCACCTTCGAGTGCCCCCAATGGCAGTGCAGCGTCACCGTGCCACCGCCGCCGCAGCAAACCTAGTCAGTTGTCAGCAGAGATGCAAGCAATCGATTCAAGGGAGAAAGCATGAGCGTAATACAAAAGAGACGCATCAAATACGTGGCGTTGATTCTCGCGCCTGCCTGTTTGATCGCCGTTCTGGCCCTCGTGTTCGCCATGATGTCTTCGGGCACATCGGCAATCGCGCAGGAGCAGGCGCCCTGCGCTGCATGTCACAACGACACGACGTTGATCGAGGGCAAGGCGACCGCTTGGGCGGGTTCCGGCCACGGAACGGGTGAGGCCTACCTGCGCGGCACTAGCAAGAGCTGCGCCGGCTGCCACTCCGGCGGCGGATTCAGCGCCATGATCGCCTCAGGCCTGGAACCGAACAGCTCGGCGATGGTCGGCGACGCAACGCCGACCCGCCAGGACTGCCGGGCCTGCCACCAGGTCCATGAGACCTACACAGGCGTCGACTGGGCCCTGGAGACGACGGCCCCGGTCAGCCTCTACATCCTGCCGGGCACGACGTTCGACGGCGGCGAGGGCAACCTGTGTGCCAAGTGCCACCAGCCGCGTGCCAAGGCTCCGGCTGTGGCGCCGGGCGGCACGGTAACTGGCATCAGCTCGCACTGGGGACCGCACCACGGCCCGCAGAGCTCGATGATGCTCGGTACTGACGGCGCGGGCCAGGAAGGCACCCCGAGCGCGCACTACACAGCAGTGCAGGACACCTGCGTGACCTGCCACATGGGCTCGAACGACAACCATAGCTACACGCCCGATGTGAATACCTGCAAGAGCTGTCACACGACGGCTACCAACTTCGACATCAACGGCGTCCAGACGACCGTTCAGACGAAGTCGGATCAGCTCAAGGCCCTTCTGATCGGCGCGGGCGTACTGTCCTGCACCGTTGATGAGGAAGGCGTGGAAGAATGTGCGCCTACCGTGACCTCAGCTCCGGATAACGTGGCGTACGCCATCTGGAACTGGACCTACATCGTCAAGGAAGACGGCAGCAAGGGCGTCCACAACTCGGACTACACCATCGCTCTGCTCGATGCATCGATCACAGGGATGGGCGGAACGCCGTAACTGCGGCACACAACGTGGTACTAAACAGGGCTGCCTCACGGCAGCCCTGTTACTTTTTCACAGGCGCGCGTGCTTCAGTCCGATTCGGGGTAATACAACAGGATGGAACTGAGCGCGAGAACCAAAATAGATGAACTGCTGACCCGCTACCCTTATATGCTCGATTTCCTGGTCGCCAAGTCGCCAAAGTACAGGCTGCTGAAGAACCCCATCTCCAGGAAGACGATCGGTAAAGTGGCCACCATGGGCCAGGTAGCTTCCATCGGCGGGCTCGAGCTCGACCAGCTGCTCACTGATATCGCAGCAGAAATAAGAAGTCATGGCGACACGGATATAACGGTCGCCCAGGCCGGTGAGAAGGCAGCCGCCATGGCTCCGGAGGGGCGCGAAGCCCGCCAGGAAGTCCTTAAGGACATCATCATGGATCTGCATGACGGCGTGGACATCGAGATCCTCAAGCATCGCTTCCATGACCTGATAAAAGATATCGACCCTACCGAGATCGCCGCTATGGAGCAGGCGCTCATCGAAGAGGGGATGCCTGAATCCGAGGTCAAACGCCTTTGCGACGTCCACGTCGAAGTCTTCAAGGAGTCGCTGGAAGTCCAGCCCGCGCCCGATACTCCCCCGGGCCACCCCATAAACACATACATGCTGGAGAACAGGGCGACCGAGAAGATCGTGAAGGAGATAACTGGGGTAGTCGACAAGACGGCGACCATTGCGCCGGATGACTTTTCACGGCAGTACCGGGCCGAGTTGGAAAAGCTGATTGACCGGCTGGCCGAAATCGACCTTCACTATCTGCGTAAGGAGAACCAGCTCTTCCCCATCCTCGAGGAATTCAACATCCAGGGGCCCTCCCAGGTCATGTGGGCGCTCCACGACGACATCAGGGAAGCCATCAAAACAGCGAGGGCCGAACTCGCCGCCAGTAAATTCCCCGACGCGATAAACACGATCAGATACGCCACCCAATCGATCCTGGACATGATATACAAGGAAGAGCACATCCTTTTTCCGATGGCCCTGGAAACACTCTCCGAAGCGAAGTGGCAAAAAGTCCGCGAAGGTGAGGAAGAGATCGGTTACGCCTGGATCGGGCCGGTTCCGGAATGGCCCGGGGCGGCAGCGCCAGGGACATCTCGTTCATCAGAAGCCGCATTGCCCGAAGCGCTGGAGCTCACGACCGGGCAACTCACCCCCGAGCAGGTCGACCTGATGCTCCTGCATCTGCCGGTGGAGATATCATTCGTTGACGAGAAAGATGAAGTCCGATATTACACGCAGGTTGAGCACAAGATCTTCCCGCGCAGCCCGGGCGTCATCGGCCGCAAGGTGCAAAACTGCCATCCGCGGTCTAGCCTGGACAAGGTGCAGAGGATACTCGACGATTTCAGGTCTGGCAAACAGCGTTCTGCCCATTTCTGGATAGAGATGAAAGACAGGCTCATCTACATCAGTTATTTCGCGGTCCGTGACGCGGGCGGAGCTTACCGGGGAACCATCGAGACTGTCCAGGATGTAACCGAGATCCGTGGATTGACGGGACAGAAACGCCTGCTGGACTGGGATCAGGGAGCGGGTTGAGCGGACAGTGATACAGGCCAGGGGCATCACCAAGCGATACGGCAAGGTTCACGCGCTCGAAGGGCTGGACCTCTCCGTGCCGCAAGGCACGGTGATGGCCCTGTTGGGACCCAACGGCGCCGGCAAGACGACCACGGTGCGCATCCTTTCCACGCTCCTGGAAGCTGACGCGTGCTCAGCGACGATAGCCGGCATCGACCTGCTGACTTCTCCCGAACTGGTCCGTGAACGCATCGGCCTTTCGGGACAGTACGCCGCTGTTGATGAATACCTGACCGGATACGAGAATCTCGACATGATCGGGCGGCTCTACCGCCTGGGCCGGAACCGGTCCCGCTCCCGGGCGCGCGAGCTGCTGGAGATCTTCGACCTCAGTGAAGCTGGGGACCGCCCGGTCAAGACGTATTCGGGCGGGATGCGCCGTCGTCTCGACCTGGCCGGAGCCCTGGTGGCAGAGCCGGCGGTACTTTTTCTCGACGAACCGACCACCGGCCTGGACCCTCGCGGCCGGATCGAGATGTGGACAATCATCCGCAAACTGGTTGGGGAAGGCACCACTCTCCTGCTCACCACCCAGAATATGGAGGAAGCCGACCAGCTGGCGGACAACATCGTCGTGATCGACCGCGGTCAGGCAATCGCTCGGGGAACCGCAGCCGAGCTGAAGGCGCAGGTTGGCGGCGAGCGCATCGATGTCGCCGTGGAGACCGCCGCAGAGATTGCCAGGGCAAAATCGATCCTCGCCGACCTCGCCGTCGGCGAAGTGCTCGCAGAGGAACATACCCGGAATCTCACGGCTCCCGTCACTGGGGGCGCAGTCACCCTGACCACTGCGCTGAGGCGCCTGGACGACGCCAACATCACCGTTCTGGACGTTGGACTGCGCCGGCCTACACTGGATGATGTGTTCCTGGCGCTGACCGGGCACGTGGCGGAACCGCAGACGGAGGAGTCAGACCGGGATAATAAAAACCGTGATCACCCTGACGACGCTTCGGCCTGCCAGATGGATCAGGAAGAGGTGCGTGAGCGATGAACCGCCTGACCCATGCACTTAGCGACGGCGCCGTAGTCGCCAAACGCAACGTCATCAAGATCAAACGTGTACCGGACATCCTCGTGTGGGTGCTGGTGTCACCCATCATGTTCGTGCTACTGTTCGCCTACGTTTTCGGCGGGGCGATCGATCCCGGCGGCGGAATCAACTACCGGGAGTTCCTGATCGCCGGCATCTTCACGCAGACCGCCGTGTTCGGCTCGACATTCACCGGCGCCGGCATCGCCGAGGACATGCAGAAAGGAATCATCGACCGTTTCCGGTCGCTGCCGATGTCCCGTTCGGCGGTGCTGATCGGTCGTACGGCCAGTGATGTGATCTATAACGTACTGTCCATCGCCATCATGGCCCTGACCGGGCTGCTGATCGGCTGGACTATCCGCGGGCCCGTCCTGGACGCGGCAGGGGCATTCGCGTTGCTGCTGCTGTTCTCCTACTCGTTCTCGTGGATTATGGGGTACGTCGGGCTGCTGGTCCCCAGCCCGCAAGTGATAAACAACGCGTCGTTCATGGTCATCATGCCGCTCACGTTCATCTCCAACGCGTTCGTGCCGCTGGAGACCTTCCCTGCCCCGCTCCAGGTGTTCGCCGAATGGAACCCGGTCTCGACGGTCACCCAGGCGTCCCGCGAGCTGTTCGGCAACCTGCCGAACCTGAGCGCCGCCGAAGCGGAGGCGCTTCAGGCCCAGGGCGTTCGCATCCCGACTCCTTCGGACGCTTGGTCGCTGCAGCATCCGGTGGCCTATACGCTGATCTGGATCGTCATCATCCTCGCGGTATTCGTGCCCGTGGCCGTGCGGCAGTACAAGCGAACCGCCGCCCGATGAGGCCCTGCGGGAGCTTGCCTGTTTAATGCCCTGACTTGGAGAGATATTCCTTGAGCGCGAGGGCGTGGTTGTGCTCTGCGTCGCGGGCTCCGTATAGCAGCACTACGTCACCTTTCTTCGCATGTGACCTGATCACATCGAGCTCATCCTGCCTGTCCTTCAGCTCGCGGAAATATCGGCGCTTGAACTCTTTCCACTTCTCGGGGTCGTGCCCGAACCATTTGCGTAGCTCGCTGCTGGGCGCGACCTCCTTGAGCCAAAGGTCCGCCTTCACATCTTCCTTCTTCAGCCCCCGTGGCCACAGCCGGTCGACCAGGATGCGATACCCGTTCGAACGCTCTTTTTCGTCATAGACTCTTTCAATTTCGATCATGGTTGAATCAATGAGACCAGGGCGTTTTTGGTTTTTCCTGTTCCTCGCCATCGACAATGAGCGCGTCCAGGTGCTCATTGAAAAATGCAATCCTTCCCCTGATCTTGATAGCCTCGTTTTCGGGATATGCGTAGTACCAGGCAATGTCCTCCGCTAGTTTGTCACCCACTTTCACGGAGTGGTATTGTGCCTTACCCTTATAGGCGCAGCCGGTCACAGTGTCGCTATCCAGTAGTAAATCCATGCGCACATCCAGCTTGGGGAAGTAGTACCTGGTCGGCAGGCCGGTCTCAAAAAGCAGAATCGGCATGTTGGTATCGGCTACTTTTTCGCTCAGGACGATCGCCTGCACGCGCCTGGTGCTCTCCAGTATGTCGATTCGTTTGTACGGGTCGTGCGGATGGACATAGATCTCTTCATCTTCCTCAAACCAGGCGTCCATCTGATTCCAGTCAAAAGTGATATAACCGCTCAGGTCGAATGATTCGGATACGCGCTGATCGTAAGTCCAGGCCGCTTCCTGAGCGATACGCTCTTTGACCTTGACCGTCCAAAAAGATGCCTTTCCTGGCAGCGGCGCCATTTCTCTGGGCTCAGCCGGCTCCATCAGGTCCATCCGTACATCTTCCTTGGGAAAGAAGTAATAAGGCGGCCCGCCAGGAAATAATAGGAGCGCGCGTTTGCTGTCGGCGATAAACTCACCGTTGAACACAACCCGCACCCATTTAGGGCTGGGCTCTAATCTTATCTGTGTCGCGTTGCCGATCGGATTTGTCTCCATTATCTATGCTCATCCCATCACTCAAGCATGCCGGTAGTCTGGCCCACCTCGATCAGGTGCCCGTCGTGATCCCTGAAGTAAGCGCGATCATCGAGGACACCTCGTAATGATCCTTCTGCGGCGGACCGGTCATAATCGCCGTGAAATGATCAACCTGCTCCTTCCAGAAGCCACTTTCCTCGCTGTCGAGCATGTCTTCTTTCGTCTCCCACAATGTAACGACGATGACTTTACCCGTTGATGAGTCTCTGAGCGACAGGGCTCCCTGGAAACCCTTGATATCCTTCGATACCGGGACTACTTCCTCCTCGAATATCCTCTTTTCTTCCTCAAGCTTTGCTGGATCTACCTGTGAAGTTGTAACCCTTGCCCACATGTTCTTCTCCCCTCTTTCACTCAATGGACCGGCCGGGCGGTATATCGTCTATACCCCGCTATATGATTCTTGAACATATAGTCGAGTTAAGCCCGAATCCCTAAGGTGATAGCAAAATTAGGGGAAAGACCTTTACGAATCTGTGTTTTGAAAGCGAGGGAAACGGTAAGTTACCAGGAGTATGAACCGAAAACGACATACCCCTACCCCAGCTGGCCTGGCTGGCGCCGTCATTAGCGTGATTCTGCTGGCTGGCATTTTCCTCATCGGTTGCGACCAGGAAGAAGGCGGAGTTACTGATCGAACAGTCACTACCGGGAAGGCTCAAACCGGCGCAGTGACGAAGGCGGAGACGGGCACTGCGTCGGCCGGACCGGCGCAGTTCTCTTTCGGCATACCCAGGAAATCACCTCACTACGAGAGCAATACACCTGCTCATGGCGCCATCCTGTCGGCGTCTCCCGCGAATGTGGTAATCAATTTCAATTTCGACCTGGCGCCGCCTTCAACGATCTCGATTGTCAGCAATGGCAAGGAATACGGGACGGGAGAAACCAGGATCGATGACGGCAAGCTGATGATGAGCCGAGCGGTTGACCCAAAGGCGCCAAAGGGTCTTTATGAGGTCTCTTACACGGCCTGCTGGCCTGATCAGACCTGCCACGACGGCAACTTCCAGTTCGCAATCGACTAAAAAGCAGCCGTGCGGCCTGTGAACCGAGTGATAACAACCCTGGTTCTTCTGGCATTCTCTGGCATGACTGCCGTGTTCCTTCTTACGGGCTGTGGATCCGTGGGAGGATCAACAACGGTCAAGAAGTCACCCCACTTCGAGACCAGCACTCCAGCCGCAGGGTCTGTGCTCCCCGGTCCGCCGATAAACATCGTCATCGATTTCAATTTCGACCTGGGTCCCGGATCGAATATCTCGATATCGAAAGATGGTCAGGAGTTCGGCGCCGGTGAGACTATGATCGATAACAACAAACTTGCCATGCGGCGCCTTGTAAATCCTCAGTCGCCAGACGGCATTTATGAAGTCAGCTATGATGCCTGCTGGCCGGACGGCAGTTGCCAGGATGGCCTGTTCCAGTTTGCCATTGATTCTTCTATTTCACAGACCTTCACAGACATGAGAAACATGCCGGATGTGAGTGTGGTGATGTCGGACATATCCTTCCAGCCGCGCGATATCATCGTCAGTCCTGGTACAACGGTAACCTGGACGAATAATGATCAGGTCGAACATTTCGTCAATACCGACTCCCACCCAGCACATACCTATTTCCCTCAGATGAATTCCCGGGGTCTCGCAATGGGAGCAAGTTTTTCCGCTACGTTTACCATGCCTGGTGCATATCCATACCACTGCAGCGCCCACGCCGATCAGATGAGCGGCGTTATCCTGGTTCGGTAGATTCTGCGCCGTCCCTGGGGATTATCTAGGGGATGCTGATTCGAACGCTTCTGCGCCAGCTATATCAGATAAGAGCAGCTTCTTTGAGCCTTGCGTAGAGCTCGTCAACTTCCTGTTGGAGCTGCTGGGAGACGCCGCTCGCGTCGACCTCGAAGGGTTTGTCAGGATATATTTTCGCTGCGGGTTCGAGCAGCGTTTCCACGTCGCGAACCTCCGCCACTTCGGCCAGAGTGCGCAGCCCGTGGTCAGGGTCATCACAAAACTTTTTGAAGCCAACAAAGTGCACGCCCTCAATTTCTTCTGAAAGTAGATGCCGGTAGCTGGCCACCCAGTATTCCAGCCAGAAAGCCAGAGTTTTAGCGTCTTTCGTCGCGCGCTGGTCGAACCAGCCGTCAAAGTCCACGGGGCGAAGGTTCTGGCCAAAGTCGAAGTGGCCGATCGCCCGCATGTACCTGGCCGCGAAGGCATCTTCTTCATGAATGCGCAGGAAATTCTGATGCTGCTCGAGCAAAGAAGCTACATGGTCCAGCGGCTCCCGGAAGGGAACGATTATCGTCGAACCCGGAAACAATCTGCGTATTGTCCCGATTCGGGAGATATTCAGGTTGTTTTTAGATATGTAGCGCGCCTGCGGTGCGTCTTTGCCCCGGCGCACCAGCATGATCTTGCGCATGTGGTTTCGAAAGAACTCCTCGAACTCATCGTTTTCTTCGTCTGCCTTCCACGGGGTGATGCGATCACCCTGATAATGTTTCTTCCAGAAAGTCTTCCACAGGAGTTCTTCCAGCGCTTCCGGGCTGTCCGCACCGACGAGCATGCCGTCTCCATGAGCCCGTTCTTTCAGCTCAATGTCCTGTCTGAAGCTGGTGGAGAAACTGTTCCACAGGCAGGGTGTCAGCACGAAGGGCATGTCCCGGTAACAGTGGGAGGCAAACTCTGGCAACCGCGCGAAACACTCCAGGAGCAAAGTCGTCCCGGCCCGCGGTAGTGCAGTGACGAATACCGGTCGGTCGACCTGGCACTTTGCCATCTCTTTTGCGTAAATGCGGTTCTCGACATCAGCGACCGCGATCTGAGCCACGCTGGTGTTGAAGGCAAGGCGGTGCAGAAACCGGTCGAGTGGCGAGTAGCTGTTGGTTTCGGATGCCCTGTTTGCGTATAGCAACAACAAGGCCCCAACGAACACCGCGCTGACAATGATGATAAACACGGGAGAAAGCGTGACATCCATAACGCCGTCCAAGGAGATGAGGCCGACCGCGTCGCCTAGCCACAAAATAGCTAACGGTATCAGGACAGCTGCCGTCACGCCCAGGGCAAGTACGAAGAAGAGCCCGAAAAGCTTCCCGGCGTTGCGTTGCATCGCCGTTTCTTTCTCGCTGTCATCGAGGCTGCGGCTGCGAATCACCTCCAGGGACTGGTGCGATACCCGGCCTACCTGCCTGGTCTTTTCAACCAGCCCAAGAACCCGCATCAACACCGCAAAGCCAACTACCAGGAATATGGCGGCAATCCAGTCAACCGTCGTAGAAATCACCTCAAATATCTTTATTAGACTTCTTTATCTTTCGCATGAGCCGCTTGAACGGGTACCATATGAACCCGAATATAGCTGCAATTATGCCGGCGACCACTGCAAGAAAAACCCCGATAGCCGACATTCCAGCTCCCGGCCCCACATACGCCGCGGCAAAATCAGGAAACAGGAATGGCAACGATATGATGATAAGCGCGTATATTGGCAATTGCTGTCGTTTCATGTTCTCACCCCCACTCCGGTTTTAACCATTGTTATAGAACCGTGCCGTGTCCAGCGGAATCCGCTGCACCTCAACGAGTAGGCCAACTATACCTTCATCAACATAGTTGTAATATTCCCATACGACCTCTCCTCCCGGGTTGATTTCGAACGCACGGCCCTCGCGAGAGTCTGTGATTAGCAGGTTACCGTTGGGAAGCCATTGATGTTTACCATAGTGATCTGAGAAAAAATGATTTTCCGGGCTGCCTTGGTAGAAAACCCTCATCGTCCTTTCCGGCGCCGACACAATCACGATGCGGCTCTGGTTTCCATGCTCCTCAGGAGCGATGTTGTTGTTATCGAAGACGGAGAATGAATTCCCGTCGACGAAGTCCGGATCGTGCTGATGTACGAACCAGCCGGTGTTGATGAACTTGATCTTTTGGGTGTAACGGTTAAAGATAAAGACCGTATTGACGTTTCGCAACGAAACCAGAAGATCTCCCTGCTCGAAGAAGCCTGGCGCCATCGTTTCGGGAAACGGCTCGACATCGTTTAGATGGAGCGTGTCTCCATCAACCAGCGCTGATATGTTTTGAAGGCTGCTCAGATAGAGCAATCCCTCATAACCGTTTTCGCGCAGAAGCTCGTCCACCGACCACTCCTCGATGATCTGACCGTCCTGTGACACCTCCACTATTGTTTGCTCGAAAAATGGCGCTACGCGATTCGGGAAGCGGTCATCGCTTTCGGCATGATACTTCTTGCCGGGAACCCAGAGGTTTCCTTTTTCATCCAGCTCAACCGAGTGATGTGTCAGGTAGGGCAAGCGCCAGACGATGTTGCTGTTGCGATCCAGGCGGACCAGGCCAAGCTGATCAAAGTTGAAGACCAGGTCGCCATTTTCCAAAATCACGGCGCCGTGAACTGTCGTTCCCGGTTTTGATTGGGGGTACCAGTTCTCTGGCAGGTGGTTGGCGTCAGGCCAGACTGTAAACCAGTCGACTTTCCATGATTGAACCTCCTGGCCGTTCATATCCATAATCGTGGCGAACAGCTCCTGCTTGTCCGTGATACCCGTGACCAGGTTCAGCCCCGCATATGCCTGGCCGGTGTTGCGGACCGGTGGAGGATACGGCTCATCAACGCGACTGTAATACCAGGGAAGTTTTTCATTACTCGTGTCGCTGAGGTCTTCGAGGCCGAGACGAATCATTACGTTTCTCAGCTCTCCATAGCCACTACTTGCACGCTCGATGATCGAGTATGGAAAGATCTCTTTCTTGCCGACGGCGATGCCAAAACCAAATATAAAAAAAGCAATGGAGGCGAAAAATAAAATAAGGGGTAGGCGGTTTTTCAACGCCTTTACCACTTTTATCATATATTTTGTCCTGTTCGAGTTGAGCTTTTACAAGGATCCGGCTTTTATCCCTGCTCATCGTGGATATCCAGCACTGTTTTCAATGATAGCCGCTGTTTACATGACCTGCAACTACGCAGCTCACCCTGAATCGAAGGTGACGGTGTCTGCGAGCGCCGGGGATGGCTCAGTGACCGGGTTAGCATCGACGAGCGCCCCATGGGGAGAGAGAAACGTGGCGGACCTAATGGGACTGATTGGGATTGGAGATCGTAGATTTCGCATAGGTTTGCATTGTAATGCGGAAAGGTATCAGAAGGTGATTCAGCTGACGGGATACCGTTTATCTCAAGATCGAACAGTCGCGGCGCGAAGGGAGCCAGGCAATGAGGATGCACGGCAAATGACGAAGCGCATGATGCGGGCGACGTTAAGTGTCATTCTCGCAGCAACCGCCGTGATCACTATCGCCGCCTGCGGGTCGGCTGATCGGGACAGCAATGCGCTGGACACGCTCGCCGATGATCTCGTCAATGAACTCTCGGCAAACTACGAGGTCGCCACCGGCTACCCGAAGCTGTACACGAGCACCGACTGTGATTACACCTACGTCGTCCTCAAGAACTGCGTGGCCAACAATCCCGCCGCCCCGTACATCATACCGATCGTGCCCACCTGGCCGGACGAATTCACCGACCCCGCCCTGAATAACATGCTCGGCCCTACAAGCGATGGTACCAGTGGAACCTACCGGCTCGATCCCAGAGAAGCCATCGTCGTGTTCGGTACGTTGCCACCTGCGGGCCGGTACACAAGCCTTCAGACCTACGTGGGCACACGGCAAGGAAGTTACGACCAATCGAGTGCCGCATACCAGACCTTGGCGGCGCAGGATCCCGGATTCCTGAATATCCTGTTTCTCAAGCTCCCCCAGAACCCGAGCCGGATCGAGAGCTTCTCCAGCGTGGGTAATGCCATCAATAACGTCAATATCGATCGTCAGTCGGGTGCTTCTTTCGGAACCCTCAAGTTTTTCATCATCACTCCTGACGCCGGGATGGATCAGGCGGTGCGAAACGCTCTTGGTCAATTGGGGATAAGTAGCGCGGACATCTTCACCGAGCCCGTAGCTTACACCAGCATGGCCCTGGGGCTCGATGCGCCCGCCGACGACTTCTTCAGTGTCATACGCTACGCGCTGCCCGATGACGCTGGCGCGGGTGACGATTGGCGCAATACACTGCCGCTCTCGGTGGTGCGCGTGCGTGAGAATCCTTCGTCCACTCGAGCCGCAAAGCCATTTCCCGTTTCCGGCTACGATGCGCGGAGCGCCACGCCCGAGACACTGTTCGCGGGGGACCTCAATAACCTCATCGGCGCCGAATGCAATCGCTGGGGCAGCTGCGGCCAAGCGGCTCCGCTGATCGATGTGCAGGCTCCACCGGTCAACGATATCGGGCCCAGCTGCCGCCAGATCGGCATGAACTGCATAGCTGACGGCCAAGACACGCCGTACTATTTCTCCAGCGACCTCCCACTCGATAACGGTGAGGTCTACGCTGTGGTGGACACGCTGGCCACCGAGACCGGCAACGCGACATACGTTAGCATCGGAATCAACGACAGCTCGAAGCTTCTGGGCGTCGCCAGCGTCGATGACCCCGTTCTTAAGGGGTCTGCCAACGCCTATGCCTCGGCGGTCAATAACACAGACAAACTCTTCGTTTACTTCCTGACAAGAAACTGCGCGGGGCTCGAGAACATGACAGACGGAAAATGCCTCTCCATCACCAACGACATGGTGCCACCCGGCGTCAGTATCAAGCTCTCGCTGCGAGACTACGTCTTTCCGGGAACCGCACGCGGGCCCGAATCATCGCAGCTGCTGAAGCCGATGGTCGTGAAGGTCGTACGGCCCTAGTAAACCGGTTTTAAGTTATGCCAACTGAACTCAGCCAAACCGTCGCACCGCGCGCTCGTGCGCCCTGGCCTCCTCCTCCTGACGATTGCGTGGAGGTCTGGCAGTCACCAGCGACTCAAGCAGCCTGGCAGAGGCCCCAGTGATTTCGCTGACAGCGCGGTCGTAAGCCTCGGCATTGGCGGCTGATGGCGTGGTAAAGCCGCTTATCTTGCGTACGTACTGCAGTGCTGACTTGCGGATCTCATCCTCGGTAGCGGGCGGCTCGTAATTGAACAAGGTCTTGATGTTGCGGCACATGACTGTCCTTCCCTCAGCTCGCCGCTTTTTTTACTAACGCGGCGATCTTCGTCTCTTCGTCGGGGGTTAAAGCCTTCAGCGCGAAGGCTACCGGCCACATGGCACCTTCGTCCAGGTTGGCCTCATGCTGAAAACCGAATGTCGCGTACCTGGTTTTGAATTTCGCCGCGCTCTGAAAGAAACAGACTACCTTGCCATTCTTGGCGTATGCGGGCATGTCGTACCAGAGTCTCGGCGAGAGGGATGGCGCGCTGCTCTTTATGATCGCATGGAGCCGCTCGGCAATGGCGCGATCTGATCCGGTCATCTCAGCGATATCCGCGAGCACCTCTGCTTCATCGTCAGCTTTTTTCTTGGACTTTCCGCCAGTCATGCCTCTTCTCTTCCCCCCATTGGTCGCGTGAAAACATTCTGTGGAGTCCTGTTCAGATTGCCTGTTTGGCGATCGCGATTCCGGTTAATAGATAGATACCAAGCAAACTTACCTGAGGAGGGATCACGATGCGAGTAATGGTCATCGTAAAAGCCAGCGGCGAGTCCGAAGGGGGCGCCATGCCCGAAGAAAGCATGTTCGCGGAGATGGGCAGGTACAACGAGGAACTGGCCGAGGCCGGCATCTTGTTAGAAGCCGAGGGCCTGATGCCGAGCTCAACCGGAAAGCGGGTCCGTTTTGACGGCGACGAGCGAACGGTGATAGATGGGCCGTTTCCGGAGACTCAGGACCTGGTTGCTGGCTACTGGGTCTGGAGAGTTGGCTCCATTGAAGAGGCGGTCGATTGGCTGAAGAAGGCCCCGTTCGGCGGCGGCACAGAGGTTGAGATCCGGCAGGTCGCCGAAGCTGATGACTTGGGCGAGTCGTTCACCTCGGAACTCCGGGAGCAGGAAACTCGCATCCAGGAAATGGCGGATAAGAACAAAGCGGTTTAGTATTCGCCTTTGATCACGAAAAAGGAGCCTCGGATCGTCCCGGCCAATTTCGACTTCTGCCTGGCGAACTTGAACTTCCCTTCCAGTTCCTTCGGAACCTCCATCCCCTCGGAAAGCTTAAAACCGACGGCCCGCTTCTTGGGATCATCAATCGTATACAAGACGTTGACCTCGAGGCCGTCCTCATAAAAGACGTATGCCCACTTGATGTTGTCCACTTGAAACATCGAGGTTTCCAGAGGTCTGGCCGCGAATTCTATATCACGTTCTTCTTTCAAGATACGGTTCACATAATCAAGAGTATCCCGGCTTTCGCTGGCCGGTACGACCGCAAATTCATGCTTGTATTTGTTCATGAAGTAGCGGGCTTCATTAGCACGTAATCCAGCTAGTGCTTCTGCAACCGGTGATGACTCCAGACCAACCGTAGATACGTTTTTGAAATCAACCGTGTAGGACAATTTCACACTTCCTTCCAATCTGAGTCCTGGGCGATTTTCGTTGGAACTGATGAATAATAACGCCTGTGTTTTTTCTTGTGATTTGCCATGAAGTACCTTGTGCAAACTCCTTCAAAGCGAGGATGGCTGAAGAAAATCGACTCTACGGTGAAAGATTCGGAGGCGTCCGAGCGAACCCAGCATGTCGACGATGAACAACCAATCTCTGACCGCCGAGCAGCTCGCACTTGTGACGCAGGCGGTCCAACAGGGCTTCGCTCGCGTCGCCGTATACATCAATGCCCTCAAGCGTCAGCAGGTCCCTGAACTGAGAGAACATATCAGCTGCGATGTCCATGTGGAACTCCGCCGATGCCGAGTCAGGGTGGACCTGCAGGACAGTCACGGCTGAGTCGTCGAAGTCGATGTACACATCATATGCAATTGCGCGCGGTTCCTTCTCCTCCACGAAATCGGCCAACTCCGACATCGCGGTTCTCAGCTCCGCGACTTTGCCGGGACGGATAGTAGATATATCGATGATGACGACCACATCCGACATAAGAACTCCCTATGTTTCCTTCCGACTCCTTAGGCCATATCCGCGCCGGTTCAATACAACGGAGCGGCTCTGGCTAAGTGGCGGCGCAGAAAGCCGTCTGCTGCTATCTGTTGTTAGCGCAGATTTACCCATCTGGACAAATTCACGATCATTATGCATTTATTCTGAGACATCTTTCAGCAACCAATCAATTGAAGTAGCTTCAATTATGCCGCTGCTTCGCCTTCGACATACCACCCTGGAAATACCAGAACGGCAGGATGGCAACTCAGGGCGCGAGCGAGAACCTTTGCCCTTTCCACTCCCAGCTTCACTCTATCGTTCTCGATGGCAGAAATGGTTGACTGAGGAATTCCGGTCAGTTCAGAAAGGCGATTCTGACTAAAACCCTGAAGCTCTCTGATTATCCTTACGGATTCGCCCACGGTAACCTCTATCCGCTTTTTTGCTTTCTGATAATCCCTCATTCTTTCCTCCGGTAATCATGCGACGTTAAGTCGACGACTTCGACTAAAACCTGTTGTGCCTTTATGCGGTATACAAGCCTGTAACCGAGACCCAGTCTTGAAGATCTGTGACCTTTCCACTCTCCCCTCAGACTTTCATCATGAAAACCTTTTATCTGACGTAGTCCTGATGGTCCGGACACCATGACGATATCTTTCCATTTCTCATAGCGCTTCAAGACTTCCATCGGCGCTTTCCTGAGAGATTTATCGGCCCGCCGGTGCTCGTATACTTCACACATATCTTTTATATACTATACTGTATTTGTTATGTCAAGACTAATGCAGAGGTTCGAATCCCCTGTGGTGTCATGATTTTTTGGCACGCGCATTCAACTATTAAGTGCAACGGTTAATAAAGTATCAGTTTTGAAGAACTCTTCAAACGGTGTTTTGAAGCCGAGCTTTTTCCTGGGTCTGTGATTCAAACGTTCTGTGACTTTGCGGA
>Ga0172371_10000171_pt1 | contig 92183 bp, 91 predicted proteins | sample Lak12m_FD_114543 | JGI IMG/M metagenome (GOLD analysis project Ga0172371, IMG submission 114543) | Freshwater microbial communities from Kabuno Bay, South-Kivu, Congo - kab_022012_12m | ecosystem: Environmental > Aquatic > Freshwater > Lake | place: Democratic Republic of the Congo: South-Kivu...
CAACTTTATCAAAAGGTAAAAAAATCTTAAAAATTACAATTAACCAAAGTACGATAAAAGCAGCAAAGAAAGATAAAAGCCAAATAAGTATTATATTTTTTGATTTATTAGTACTAATATCTTCTATTAAATAGTCTGCTCCAAATGCCGATAAAAGAGAAAAGAAAAAACTATAAATTACGATTATCCTACTGGCTGCACTCGTAGACAAAACAGGAATGTGAAGAGCGACCAGTAATGATAATAAAGGACTGTTAAAAGCCAAAAGAAGAACCACTATTCCAAATATGAATAAATAAATTGTTTGAACATTTTCCTTTCTCGTTATTGAATAGACAGCAAGCATTAAAGGCAGGATGCCAATATATCCTGCCCATTCAGCATAATGCCCAAACCAATCATTTCTGGTTACAGGGTTTCCAAAATAATCCGGTGCAAAAAATGTTGCAAAATACTGAAAAGGAATTGCTTCTATTTTTTGGAACATTCCGCTCCGCACCGTTTGTCCATATAACTCTATAGAGGGCAGAATTTGCGGCATAGCAATTAGTAATCCAAAAATCGTATAAAGAATAACGTATAAAGTATTACGTTTATTTTTGGTTGAAAAAAATTTATAAATAATATAGACAAATAACGTGATCAAAACATATAGGCTTATTTGAAAATGTCCGGAAAAAAACGAAAGAGGAATTGAAAAGGAAAGTAGGAATAAAAATTTTTTACTACTACTTTTAAAATACATTTCTACCGCGTATAGAATAAGAGGCAAATATAATATTGCATAGCCGAGGGTTCCGTAAGCCATCCACGTTGTAATGAACCCGCAAAACATAAATGACACTGCTGCAATCAAGCTTGAAATTTTGCGCAGATTAAAACTTCTTGCTAATATATACATAAAAAATCCGGCTAAAAGAGGTTGGAGAAGAATTAAAATGTTCCATGCATCAATAAATGGCAATATTAAAAATAAAAGGTTAAATGGAGAAAAAACTGCGGATTGATAATTTGCCAATAATGGCGTTCCGGAAAAACTGTATGGATTCCATAGAGGAATAATTCCCGATCTCCAAAAATCTATAACTAAATTCTTCCAAGGATAAATCTGAGAAATGATATCCGGCATTGCATTATTTTTTACAGGAGTTATAAAATCCGGATATGCATTCCATGGAGCAAAAAAATTTATCAAGTAAGCAGAAGGAAAAATTACTTTACCGGCTAAAAAGTAAGGGGCAGTAAAAAATAACCAAATGCAAAAAAGTAAAATTATAGACCAATATTTTTTTATAATTTTCATTTTTGCTTTTGCTGTAACTCCCACAATCTTGCATATGTTACAAATGCGCTAAACGTCTGGTACATGCTTTCTATAATCCCTACCGTTCCAATTTTATAGCCGCCTTGTTTTATAAATGAATCTAAGAAAGCGCTTATCATTACTCTTGGAAATCTCCACCAAACCATTTTCGGATGTCCTGAATTAAATCGTAATTTTGCTTCTGTTTTCGACCATTCTATTGTTTTTTCAAGCATAGAATATAAATCTCTATGGGTAAAATGCAATAAAAATCCATTTAAAATACCTGCTTCTCCGGCAACAATTGGGCTTTCATGTAGTTTTCCCTTCCAACCTTTAATTTTTCCCTTTTTAAAAACCCTTAGCATTTTTTCAATCCTGGGCCATTCGTGATTACCTAGATAAAAGTTTTTTCTATTTATTTCGAAACTGTCTTGGACAAGATTTATGTCCATCTTTTTCAGCTGAAAAAATTCTTTACTCAATTCACTGTCAACCCTTTCGTCAACGTCTATGTAAAATATAACATTACCCGAAGCATTTTTTAGACCTTGATTACGCATCTCTGAAAAATCTTCCGATTTTAGATCAAAAACTTTTGCTCCCATTTTTCTTGCAATTTCTGCGGTTCTATCTGTAGATCCATTATCAACAACAATAATTTCATCAGCAAAAGAAACAGAATCCAGACAATCCGCTATTAAACCTTCTCCGTTTTTTACAATTAATATTGTAGAAATTTTATTCATTTATAACTACCTTTTCCAAATTTACCTAGATAAAAATCTATAATACCTTTTTTTTGCCAATCCCTACCGCTTTTTAAAAGTTTAATACTTTCCCTAACTAAAGCCAGTTTTGATCTAAAAGGAGCATATTTTATGCCAAACAATAATCTATTCCTTGTAATGTAATAATCTTGAAGAATACTCCCGGATCCCCCTGTAGATGCTGCGTTTACGTGAATTAAAGAGGCAGACGGAACGTAAAAAATATCAAAGTCCGCTTTTTTTACTCTCTGGTTAAAATCCGCATCTTCGTAATAAAGAAAATATTTCTCATTAAACGTACCTACTTTTTCAAAAACTTCTTTTTTTATAAGCATGCAGCACCCGCTTGCAAATTCTGTCTTTTCCGTTTTATCATACTGACCTTTATCTACCTCATCTACTCCCCTATGAATGCTAGTAATATTTGCCCAATCCATATATCCTCCTGCATACCAGAAAACCTTACCCAGCTCTTTCTTGCCGTATCTGGATTTATGAAATTCATGCCCTTTAGCAAAATAGATTTTTGGAGTTACAATTCCAATTTTTTCATTACTTTCTAAAACTTTTAATAAATTTTCTATCATCATTGGGCGCAAAAGAGTATCGTTATTTATTACCAATACATAATCTGCTCCTTGTTCAAGAGCTTTTTCTATTCCAATGTTAAATCCGCCGGAAAAACCGGTATTTTCTTCCGATCTTATTAATATCACTTTCTTTTTAAAATTTCGGGGGAGCACGAACTTAACTTTTGAACCATTGTCTACAATGATAATTTCCAAATCATACGAATTATTTTCTATTTTTTCTATGGAATTAAGCAGTGCCAATGTATCTTTTTCCGTGTTGAAGTTAACGGTAACGATTACAATCTTTTTCATTAGAATTTGTTAAAAATTTTTTTAAAGAGGTTCTTGCCTTTTTTACCTTTTATCCAAAAATTTAAATCTTTTACTGCGATTTTAATTTCTTTATTAAATTTTTCCGTAAAATCATTTTCTTCAATTTGCTTAAAATTATTTTTCTCCCAAATAAAAGAGAATACTAAAAAATGATAAAAAGCCATTAACGTAGAAAGCATAAATCCATAAAATCCATCTTTATATCCTTCTCTGGCAAAGAACCGGCTTAAAAATTCATTAAAAGGAAATCTAATTGCATCTATCGGAGAGAACAAGTATCCTTCTTTTATTTTTCTGCTTGCTTCACTTTTCGCATAAGCTGTTGTTTTTTGCACAAACTGCTCTATGTTTTGATAATTTTCATGAATTATATGATTCTTAAGCTGTCCCACCTCTCCCTGCAGCTTAAGAGGTGCGTGAACATATTTTTCCTCAAATCTTCCTTTACCTTTTTTAAACAATCTAAGCTGTGGATCAGGATACCACCCCGTATGTTGAATCCATTTCCCAAAAATAATATTTTTTCTTGGAATTAAATAACCATCCGCCGAATCTCCAATTTTCAATCCGCCATCTGGCGGACAATTTCCAATTATCTCTTTTATCTCCTGAGCAAGCTCTAGAGAGACTCGCTCATCTGCATCTAGACTTAATATCCATTCATTTTTTGCTTTCTCAAATCCAATATTCTTTTGCAAATCTATGGAAAAGGGATTATTGTCTTGTTTAAAAATTTTACTTGTATATTTTGCGGCAATTTTCACAGTTCCGTCTGTTGAAGAATTGTCTAAGAAAATAATTTCGTCGGCAAATTTTACAGATTTTAAACAATCTTCAATTATTTTCTCTTCGTTATAAGCAGAAATTACAACAGAAATTTTCATCATTTATTTAGATTCTCCCGAATTACTCTTAAATTAGAAATTAACTCTTTTTTAGCAAATATGAATATTGATAAAAAGTATATCACAGCACCGGCAACAATCATAAGAAGAAGCGTTCCTAAATTTTTAATTACAACCGGACCCAATAAATAAATAAATATGCCCATAATAAAGGTTGCCAAAAGCGAATAGCCAATAATTAAAACGTTGAATTTTAAATATCTTTTTATAAGATAAATAACTATTATTACGGAAAACGAAATTATCCCGGATGCGATCGCAACCCCATTAAAGCCGTATGCCAAAATTGCAAATGGTGTTATTACCCACGTTGCAATAGTCCAAAAGACCATAAGATAAAGTGTTATCTTTATTTTGCCAATAGCGTTTAGGGCATTTGTTAACGGAGTCGATATCGAAGAAAGCGCCGCGTTCAAAGAAAAGAATGATAAAGCAAATATTGCCGGTTCCCATTTTGAATATTTAGGAATAATATTTACAAAATATGGGGCAAGAGTAACTAACCCCATAAGGGAAGGAAAAATAAAAAACGTTGCTGCAAAAATAGATTTTTCTATTGCCTTGGATAAAACATCTTTTTCATGTTGAAGTCTCGAAAAAGAAGGAAAGGTAATCCTAATTATATTATCCATAATTAATCTTAAAGGCGTAAATGCCCACTTTTGCGCAAATCCAATATAACCAACTTGGACAAGAGGCAAAACTTTTCCTAAATATATAACAAATAAGTCGTCTTTTGCCAAAGCAAGAAGACTGTTTAATTGAAATGGAACCCCAAAACTTAATAACTTTGAAGCGATTTCTCTTGAAAATCCAAAACCAATCTTCCACGGTGCAACAATATACATTGCAATAAGTCCAGAAATTCCTCTTGCCAAGACTGCAATCGTAAAACTGGTAACTCCATACCCGTTAACAGCCAAAACAACTACGGTTACACTAAAAAAAATGGTTTCAACAATTTGAGGAATTACCAGTTTATGAAAATGAAGATTCCTTTCTAAGATAATTGAAGGAATAGTTTTTAAAGATGAAAGAAAAAAGGCAATCGCCAAAGCATCAAATAAGTAAATCCCTGCTTTATTTAAGTTATAAAATGCTCCGATAATATTTGAAAGAAGTAAGGCAATAATTACTACCGTTATTACTAATGCTTGTTGTATCGTGAATGTAGTCTTAAGCTCTTTATCCGTAATTTGTTCTTTTTTTTGAATGAGTGCAGCAGCAAGACCAATGTCGGAAAAATATCCCAAAAAAGCAATAGCTGCAGAAACAACAAAATATACACCAAAAACTGTCGGAGAAAGAAAAACCGTCAGAATAAAATTTGTTGCAAACGTTACCAGTTGGATCACAAACGTTCTGGATACTAAAGCGAAAACCCCATGAATGGATCTTTTTGTTACTGCTGCAATATCAAGCTCTTCCATAATTTATATCTTTCCAAAGCATAAAACTTTCTCTTATTGCTCTTATAACTACTCTTACATTTCCTCCGCTTTGATCTCCAAATTTTCTGGAAAAATGGGAAACCCTAACCTGACTTATCTTAAGCTTTGCCTTTTTTGCCCGCGCCAGTATTTCCGAAGTGATCATTGCTCCCTCCGATTTAAAAGGCATTATTTTTTTCAGAGACTCTTTTTTAAACATTTTAAAACCACAATCTATGTCTCTAAAATAGAATCCAAAGAAAAATAAATCCCATACCTTTAGTAAAGTCATTAATAAGTGCCTAAAAGGATGATCTCTTCTTTTTTCTCTGTAACCTATTACGATATCTGCATCTTCGATCTTATCTATAAACTTTGAAACCTCTGCGAAATTAAATTGATTATCTCCATCTGTAAAAACAATGTATTTATATTTTGCATTTTCAAACCCTTCTCTTAAGGCCGCACCATAACCCCTGTTGGGAACATGAGCTACTACACGAATATTTTTATGCATCTTTGCAAGCTCATAAGCTTTTTTTAAAGTGTTATCCGAGGAGCCATCGTCAACGATTATTATTTCCCATTCATAAGCAACCTTTTCCGCAACGGGAATTGCATTTCTTACTACTTTTTCAATGTTTTCCTCCTCATTCCAAAATGGAAAAAAAATAGAAAGTTCGGAAATTCTTTTATTCATAAGTTCTCTTTTTTCTTGAAAAAATTATAACAATAATAAGCACTATTATTCCAGCCATAGAAATTATATCCGACGTTATCTCAATTGGGGTTTCGGCAAACGAAAAAATTCTTTTATTTTTTAGAGCGTCTTCCATGTTTTTGGGTTTAATAAAATTTTTAGGCAAGTATTCATCGGATGTTTTAGAAATCTTCCATTTAAGCACATTTTCGCTCGTGTAATCTGCCGAAGTTACTCTAATTATTTTCTGAGGCGTAAAATATTTAATATTTAAGAAAAATAAAAATATTATTAGAATTGTCGAAACGAACATTTGAATTAAAGACTGATTTCTTTTAAACACACTGCGAATTCCCCAAACCAAAAAACCCGCTAAGATAGATAGAAAAAACATTGCTAAGTTTAAAAATCTCCAGGGATATTGAAAATAAGACATGGGATAAATAAACTCCCAAATCGGTTTTGAAATTTCCAGCGTTAAAAAGATGGAGATACCCAAGGACAAAAAAGTAAGTAGCACAAACAATATCTTCCTACTCTTAACTTTCTTATAAAGTAAGAAAATTGATAGCAGGGCTGAAAATAAAGCAATACTTATTTGAGGTTTACCTAAAACAAACGACATACCATCTGTACAGCCGGCAATAGACCCACCAAATCCCCAAGGACTATTCCAAAGTTGCCCCAGGCAAACAAAATTCTTCCTAAAATCCGATCCTCCAATAAACTGAGAAGCAATATTTGTATTTTTCATTTCAATTAGCGCAGGCAGAAAGTAGAACGCAGAAGTTATTATTCCAAATATAACGGTAAGTAAGTATAAATAAATTTTCTTTTTGTTTTTAAGCGAAATTAAAGACAAAGCTATTATGTATCCAAGAATAACCGGAGTAATCATTACTGCGGTAAGATTGTGCGATAAAATAATACCTGCATAAGAAAAAGCGCCCAAAACAGCAAATCCTATACTTACCTTTTTATAAACTTTGTTTAGGGAATAAAAAACAAGCGGAATAAATGCATATGCCCAAAACTCGGAAACTGCTCCCCTAACAAAAATGTTTACTGCGTGATAAGGAGCATACATATAAAAAAGTGCCGAAACAATTCCTCCGAATTTTCCCCAGATATCTTTAGCAAATAAATACATAAATATTCCGGAAATTAAAATTCCCGTTGCCATCATTATTTTTGTTGCAATCAATGCGTCAAAACCGGTTAGCACAAATATTGCTCCGAAATAATACGCAAGTGGTGCGTAAAAATTAAAAATTGGATATCCTGCTCCATACCCAAGATCAAAGACCCATCTAACAGGAAACATTCCGTTTTGAAGTGACTTTGCCATTTCAAAAACCCTTGCCGGCTGAGTATCATCGTGCATCGGGAAAAACCCGGATTGAAAGAAAGGTGTTATTGCAAATATGGACAATAAAATAACGAGCAGTAATGGGGATATTCTTTTAATAAGTGCCATATTCGTATTATACTAGTTATTAGCTCTACTTCAAGGCTGAATCAAAAATTTTTGTTTTTACTTTTTAAGAAGTTAAGCTTCACGGTTAAAATTAAAACAAGAATTGAAAGAATGGAAACGGAATCGGCTAATATCCTTACGCCTGTTTCGTAAAATTTAGCTTCTACTATATGAGTCCCTTTAGGCATTTCAAAATTCAACAATCCATCTTCTTCATACATGATTTGCGTTTCTTTTTTATCTATGAAAACTTTCCATCCTGGAAAATAAACAATATTGATTCTTACTTCTGAATTATTTTTAGAAGAATATGAAAACGTTAATTTATTTCTTAAAAAGTTTAAATTTTCTATTTGGACACTTCCCTTAACGATTTCTGCCCTATTTTTTGGCACAGAAACGGGAATACTCTTTACCCATTTTGGCATGTATTCATTTTTAACAGTTGTAGAATCTTGGTTTGTAGAATAGAAGGTATCGGGATAATTCTGGAAATTTTTAGGATAAATGTAATTTACTGAAGAAATAAAAATAATTAAAATATACGCTAAAGAAGCAAAAAACAATTTTTTTCCTTTTAAAAGATTAATCTGGTAAGCAATTAATACCGCAACTGCTAAGCAAACTATAGAAAGAAGCCTAAACGGAAATTGAATAAGATTTGTAAACGGAAAGAACCCCCAAATTATTTTGCTAAAAGATAGTGTTAAAAGAGTAAAAATAATACTCAACGCAAAAAAATAGACAAAAAACACGGTTTTTTTTCTAAAAAATAAAACTACACTTACCAACAACGCTATTACCGAAACCAAACCAATAAGTCCTGCATCTTTTTCTGTAACAAAGTAATTTGAATAGTTGGAGACTGCGATTTTATCGAAAACCGTGTATTGTCTGTCGTAAAAAGCCGGAATCCAAAAGAATGCTGAAAGCCCTAAACCAAGAATAAATGAGTAGATCCATTTCTTAATATTTTTACGATACAATAATACTATGTATATAAAAATTACCGGCAAGAATAATAACGCCAAACTATTATGAGCTGTAATTAAAAGAGCAATGCCCAAAGATGTTAAAACTAGATTTTTTCGTTCAATTTGCCAAAGAATAAACGGTAATATTGCAAGCGCTAAAACCTCTCCGATCGATCCTCTAACGTATACGTCGTAAAGATGATAGGGAAAAAAAGAATATGCTAAAGCGCCAATCAATGCAGAAATATTATTAAATTTTTTCTTAATCCATAAAAAACAAAAAATAGAAGAGCTAAAAAGACTTAATCCTAAAATTATTTTAATAGTATCAACAAAATTAAATTTCAATATGTGAATCGGTACTCCTAAATACATAAAGAGCGGATACAAAAAGTCTGCAACAGGATACCCACAGGAATTATTTAACCTATATAAAAATCTAACAGGAAATTGTCCGGACCTTAATGCTTCATAAAAAGCCGAAAGCCTTATTACCATCCAATTTCCATCATCAGTTACAAAAAAACCCGGATGTAATAAACCAATTATCGCAGGTATTGTAGACAAAATTACTAAAATTAAAAAAACTAAATTAGATTTTGTTTTCATATCTTTTTACTAAAAATAAAAATAAAATCAAAGGAATAAGTCCTAAAACAGCAATTTTTAATCCAAGACTAAACATTAAAGGAGTATAAATAAATTTTACAATGTGATTCCCCTTGGGCACAGCAACTGCTCTAAAACTGTAATCTGCAATCAATAATTCAGACTCCTTATCGTCTATTCTTACCCTCCACTCCGGATAATAATTATCCGAAACAAAAAGCAAACTATTTCCCGAACTTTTTGTTTCTAATGATATTTTATTTGGTTCATAAAATAATAAATTAACCTTATTTTCGGAAGAAGAATCAATTGCTAAATTGGGATTTTTCTCTAATATTAATGACTCTTCTAGGTTAAAACTTTTATCATATATTTTAAATAAAGCTTCTTTTTTATCTTTAGCAACCACATATTTATTCGCCATAAAATATCTAGGCATTGCTTCTTTATTCTCATAAATTTGCCAAGGAAATTTATTCCAGACAAGACTATAAATATCCGGAGAAAAAACTGCAACATCCGAATATACAGACTTAACAGCTTCATTCTTATGCAAAATATATTTAATACCTAGTAAGTTTAATATTCGTTGTCTATAAAAATTATTTTTTAAATCGTTATTGCCGTAACCCGAAGCAATGTTGGCATCAGGACGTGGAAGTACTTGCGGCAAACTCCCCGTTTTAGAACTTATCAAAAGTTCTCCATATGATTTTATATGCAATGGGTCGTTACCCTCAGGAGAATATGTGCCATCAACACTCTGAAAATTTGACATTATATAAGCGGAGCCATAACCCCAAAACCTATTAATTCCCGCATTCTCTTTTAAAAATTCTGTAATAGGTGTTTTAGGATAGGTAAAAGAGGTTGGAGAAAAAGGTGTTATTTTATTAAAAAAATAAAGGAGGTCTAAAACTAAAGTTAGCGTTATTAATAAAATCGCTATTTTTTTAAATTTAAAACTTGCATAAAAAATTGCAGCTGAAATCCCGGCAAAAAACATTGGCAACAATAAATTGCGTTGGGTAATTTTAATATTCTCTAGGGTTGCACCGTAGAATGCCGGAAACAAAATTGTACTCAAAAAAATTATCAAATATGTAGCTATAAAAACTATCGGGACCAAGGATTTCTTATTCTTGTTTTTTTGCCAATGATCTATTCCTATCGCAGATAAAATAATCAAGCAAAAAACGAAAATAGTAAGCGATCTTGTCGCAACAGTTGTCGTAATAACCGGAAGCGGCAAGAGATAAAAATATTTAACACCGAAAAGGTTTGTTGTTAAAATTAAAACCGTAAAACTAGATATAAGAAAAAATAATTTTTGGGAATGCTTAGATTTAAAGGCTGCAATTACAGCAAAGAATAATATTATTATCCCGGCATACATTGTTCTTTCTATGTATGTACCATTTATCCAATAATTTCTTATTGCAGGGTTCCCGTAAAAATCCGGAGCAAGAATTGTTATCCAATATTTAATTGGTAAAAGCATACTTTCTATCTGAGAGAGAGAATAAGCTCCTCTTGTTGAAAAACTAAAAAGACTGAAAGCCGGCAATAACTGATACGCTGTTAAAAAAAACGGAAAGATAAAAGACGTTAAGAAAAATAAGATTTTTTTAAGATTGGATAACTTTAAACCTCTGATGCCAAGAAGATAAAAATAATAAATTATCGAGAATAAAAAAATATAAAATGTAACTTGAATATATCCTGCTAAAATAGCTATAGACAAGATTAGAATAAGAATTAAGTAATTTAAAAAACCAGGTTTTTTATAAATTCTTTCAACAAACAGTAATGATAGCGGAAGCCATAAAAACGTATGTCCAATATTTCCATACTCAAGCCATACAACCATCGAGGAACAAAGAGCAAAGGCAATTCCTCCAATAAATGAAGCGAAATTCTCTAATTTTAATGATTTTTTCAAGAAGAAATACATAAAAATTCCGGCTAGAATAGGTTGAAGAAGAATAATAATTGTCCAAGCGGTATTAAAAGAAAAAAGGAAGTAGAATATATTTAGCGGATAAAAAATTGCTGTTTGAAAATTAGCCATTTGTGGATTTCCGGAAAAATTATGTGGATTCCAAAAAGGAATACTTCCGCTTTTTAACTGTTGTATAGAAAAATATCGCCAGGGATAAATTTCCGTAATTATATCCGGTCCTTGAGCTTTATTAGGATACGAACCGGGATTAAAACCTAAGTAGCTTTCTGTTCTATAAGGGTTTTCGTTTACCAGAAGATCTCCGGGAAACGGAATCTGACCTTTAAAAACAGGGATAAAAAAAAGCAAAACAACTAAGATTATTAAAAAACATGGCCAGAACTTCCCTAGGATTTTTATCATTAACTTTTAGGGATTATTTTATATATCCTGTAAAAATAATTGCTATTCCCCGCTCTTTTTTCGTAAATTAGCTCAAGGGGAAATTCGGAAGAAACTACTTGATGTTGAGGTTGGTAAAAAATAAAATAGGCGGGCATCTTTCTTGCGTAAGCCAAGGCTTCTTTTGGAAATTCATTAATTGGCCAGTAGCCTTTAATAATTATATTCTTATTATCCACTAAATAAAGCTCTAACGAGAGTGGCATTAAACCGAAAGTCCCTTCTGTTCCGACAAAAACTTTTCCCTTGCTTACCTCCTGCTTTAAAATTGCAACAGTATCGTTAACGCTCCATCCTGCTGACCAGTTGTTTAGATATTGATCGCTGTCGCTTGATGCAATCGGAGCGGCTTTAGGATTTGTTATTAACTCATAACAAATTAGTCCTGAATACGAAACTACTACAAGAATAATTAACAAGCTAGACACATAATGATATTTTGTATCTTTAATAATTTTTTTTGAAAAAACCAGCACCGTATTTAAACCTTCTGCGGCAAGAGGAAGTAAGAAAAGACTCATAAAATAAATAAATCTTGGAAATATTACTTTCCCAAACAAAGCAAGAGCAGTAAAGGGTAATATAAAATAAATTAATAAAATAACTTTTTCTTTAAAAAACTTCTTTATAAAAACTAAAGAAATTAAAATTAGAGCTGCATACGCTATGCCAAGATAAGAAATAAGCCAATCGGTTAACCCTCTTAAATTACCTAAAAAGAAAGTAAATGGATGATTTATCCACTCAGAAATTGGATAAATAAAAGTAGCGTTTTTAGTAGTTACCATGTTAAAAAGCGGAGACAAACGTAATATGCTATATAATCCGTAAGCAATTGCAACACTGAAAAAAGCAAGAACAAACCATTTAATAAATCTTTTTCTAAGTTTGTCTTTTCCGAAGTCAAAAAGTAAAAGTGTAAATGGCAAAAGATAAATACTAAAAAAGTTTGTAGATTTAGTTAAGATTCCGCCTCCGATTATAAAACCTAATGTGTACGCTATGTCCAACCTTACTTTTCTAACAAGCAATATGGAAAAATAAAGCGCCCAGACGGAAAACGTACCAACCATGCTATCCATAAGCGCCATTCTGTCGTAAACCTGTGCAAAGGGAAAGAAAATATAAAGAGTTGATGATAAAAATGATATTTTTTTATTCTTAAAAAGTTCCAGAGACAAAAACCAAAGACCGATAAGAGTAAAAAAACCAGCAAGAACAGAAACTAATCTTCCCGCAACTAACGGATCTTGAATAAACTTCATAAAAACCATCGCAAACCAGACGAAAAGAGGTTGTTTTCCGTCCGTTAAGGAAATAAATCTCCAGCTTGAATCATGCAAGGCAATTTGAGCCCATCTTAAATAGATTGCCTCATCGGTAAAGATTGGCATTATAGTAAGATCTGCCAAACGGATACAGAAATATAAAACTGTAATTACAAGAAAAACGAAGATATTATTGCGGTTCTTCCGGAGACAATCCATATAGCTAGATTATACATAAAAGGAAGAAAATAGCCAATTGTCCTATTTCTTAGTTTTTCCAAGAAAATTAGTTGCTGTAAGAACAAATAAAGATAATATTGGCGCAGCCAAAGTAACATATAGTTTTAAATTGATAACGATTCCATCCCAGTTCCCATAATAAATAAAAGGTAAATATCTTAGTAAAAGACCAATTATTATACCGTTTACGAAAAAAATAACTGTTTTATTAAAATTAAGTAAGGGTATAAACACAAAAATCCATAAAAAATACCAAGGCTGAATTTCGATCTTTGTTAACACATAAATAAAACCAATAATGCTAAATAACAAACAAGATTTTATAAAATTAATAATAGAAAATTGTTTTTTAAAGTAAGTAAAACCCCAGAAAAAGACAAAAGGAATAATTAGCAACGCCGTTACTTGTTTTGTCAGCGCAGACAACACCATTATTATAAAACCCAAAAACCATTTGTTTTTTATCGCTAAATAAATTGCAAGAATTGCAAGAAACATCATTGGCATATCGTTATGAGAAGAAACTAAAACCTCAATTAATATCAAAGGATTTAAGGCAAAAAATGCAATATTAAATAAAGTATTTTTCGGATTAATTAAGTTTAATATTTTTTCCATATAAAAAACCGTTCCCACAAAACTTGCGGATACTAAGATCTTAAAAAGGAAAAATGTGGGCAAAAAGTAATTAAACCCAATAAAAGAAAACGGAATTGTTAGTCCAAGCCATACAGGTCCATAGGGGTAAGTTCTATGCGTCCAGTGCATAAAGGAAAGCATTGGATCTTTAGGAAAATCAAGCGGCTTAAATAAATAAGGATTTAAATTATAATGAGTAAAAATTTTTGCGTCAAAAATATAATTAAATAAATCGTAAGAAAAAGCATTGTACGAAAAGGTAAGAATTGCCGTGGTGATCAAAATAATTACCCACAAAGTCTTTCTGCTAATTTTATTCTTATTAATCTGGATCAGAATTAGTACGTAAAAAACAAAAAGAAATAATAGGATTAAAATATAAAAAAGCGAAGATAACGGCCTATTAAAATAGCCTATGTATTGAAACCTTTTTTCAAAATATTGATAAATAGAAGCCCTGGAAAGAGTTAAACCAAGGTCAACCTGAGTAAAAGAATAAAAGAATAACCCTAAAACGGTTGTAAGGTATCCAATTGAAATAATTTTGAATTTTGAATTCTGAATTCTGAATTTCACCTATACCGACCTTTTAAACTATTAATTTTAATATTTAATAATGACAATACCCCCTCTACTGAATCTTTGATTGGACTAACACGCCTGCTCTCCACATATAACCAACTTACCGGAACTTCCTTAATCTTATAGCCCATTTTTTGTGCAATATATAAAAGCTCAACATCAAACCCTGCTGTTACCGATGAGCCTGAAATCTTTTTAAATCCACTGTGAAGACTTTGGATTCTGCTAAATAATATTTCAGCCGGCTTTGCTTTAAATAACTTAAAACCGCACTGCGTATCTTTTATTCCTTTCACGCCAACTATTAAACTTCTTAAAACAATCATTCCTCTTGCCATTACAAGCCTTGTCCAGGGGGCTCCTTCTCTATTTGAGCTTCTACTACCAATTATTATGTCATAATCATTTAAAAAGGGAACTAAATCATTAATTTCTTCAATCGGAGTTGCTTGGTCCATATCGGTAAATAATCTATTTTCTCCTTTTGCAGAAAGCATTCCTGCTGTAACAGCGCCTGCTTTACCTAAATGACGATTTTTCAATAATTTAAAACCTTCGTTATCTTTGGCAAAGTTTTCTACGAATTCCTGACTGTCATCTGTTGAGCCATCGTCTACAATGATTACTTCATAGGAATATTTTTGTTTTCCTAGAAAATGTTCGATTTTGTCCAAAACTCCTTTTCTAAGATTTGCCATTTCGTTATACGAGGGAATTATTACGGAAAGAAAAATGTCATTACTCACAAAGAAATTATACAAGAAATGAAATAACAAGACAATTAAAGTTGTCTGAAGGCAGAAATTAAGGTAAAATAACGGTTAAGCCCCCGTCGTCTAGTGGCTTAGGACACTTGGTTCTCATCCAAGAGGTCACCGGTTCGAATCCGGTCGGGGGTACTAAGCGAGCATTTCTAGTTCTATTTCGTCGCGGATAGGAATTCCATCATTTCCTGTTTGCGGAATTGGTTTTTTAATTCTTTGTTTCTCTATTTCATTTATCCTAACCGCAGATAAAACAAATCCTCTTTTCTGATAAAACCTGAGTGCATAAGTATTATCGTTGGTTGTTAAGACCCAAACTCTTTTACAGTTTTCTTTTTTACTTTTTTCAATGATTTTTTTTATCAACTCCGTCCCTATTCCATTTTTCTTGATCAAACTATAAAGAGCAACGATTTCGCATTCGGAATTTTCCACAAAATACAAAATTACTCCAACCTGCTTATCGTCTTTTTCCGCTATAAAACCTGGCAAAGTTAAAATATGATGCATCTTTTCCCCGCTAATAATTTTCTCCGATCCCCATTGTTCTTCCGCGACAGATTTAACCCAATCATTATCTTCTTGTCTTTTCTCTCGAATGGTAAAATCAAAATTATTCATAGTAAAATTATATCACTCTGATATAATTAATAAACTGCATGTACGGGTCACATACTTTTTGGAATCTTTGTTTCAATAAAACTCATTGGTGACATGTAGTTTAGTGACCTATGCGGTCTTTGATAATTGTACCAGAAAAGATACTTGGTAAGTTTACGGTTAAATGCAGGTAAATCATAATATATTTCATCACTTCTTAAGATAAACTCCTCTTGAATGGTTCTATTGAATCTTTCGATAAAGGCGTTGATCCTTGGTGATCTAGGATAAATAAACTGATGCTTAATGTGGTTGTCTTCAAGATATTGATGAAATGATTTTAGGAATTCAGAGCCATTGTCTGTTTGTACCGTGTAGATCTTGGTCGGGTTCAACTCTTCAAACTCCATAAATACTCTTTTAGCTGTAGCCGAGAATAAGTCTTTAACGCAAACTACATGAGCAAACTTAGTAAAGATATCAATAACGCACATAAATAAATACTTTTCGTAGTTAATACATACAACAACTGAGTCCATCTGAATAAATCCAGGAGTTGTTACTTTAGGAGATTTTCTGGTTCTTAGTTTTTTAAACTTGTTTTGTTGTTTCTGAGGATAAACTTTCTTTTCAAAGGTAAAACGTCTTCTTTTAATAATCTTTTGGATCGTTGTTTGCCCAATTGTATTAATACCAAGTTCCTTGGTGTATGCATCAATAAATTGTTTAAGCATGGCTTTACCGATATTCCCATGCTCTATCCTCATCTGTTTAATAAAATCAACTATTCTTAAGTCTGTTTGCATTCTTCGGACATTTACGGGTCTTGTTTTGCGAGGGACTAGAGCAATAACTTTTCTGCCGTTTCTTTTATATGCGTTAATCCAGTTGTAGAGGCTGCTTTTCTTGACTTTAAATGCATCGAGGGTGGGTCTTAAGCCATATTTAGTAGTGAGTAATTACATGAATCCTAAATGCAGCTACATCGGATAATTCAATAGCAAAGGAGTCAGAAAGAGCTTTCATTTCAATATGATAGCTCAATTTAGATAGTTTTGGCCGGTGATAAATTAGTCTTTTACAGTCACTTGGCATAGAAATCTTAACTCCTTAAGATTCCAATATGTATCGTGACTTATTCACCATGAGTTGGCAATTCTTTATCGCTTTAAGCATTATTTTTTTCTCCATACCTACTCTTCTTCAACGGGTAATTGTTAGCCAGAGTAACAGTAAACCAATCGCCTATTCTATATTCTTCCAACTTTTTACCGGTATTTTTGTTAGTGCAATTGGTTTTTTACTTGGCGATATGTCTCTTCCAAATCTAAAACCTCTCATACTTAATCTCGTTCTTATGACGTTTTTATACGGGTTTGCAAATATTTTTATTTTTAAATCTCTAAAATAAACAGAAGCATCAAAATATACAATTATTTTTTCAACCAGAGCATTGTTTACTATTCTTGCTTCTACTTTGATACTTAACGAAGGTCTAGGAATAAAACAACTAGCCGGAGCTCTGCTGATTTTTTCTGGCGCAATAATTGTAAATATACAGTCTAAAAAATTTTCTTTAAAAAAAGGGGGGTTATTTGCTCTTATTGCAGCTATGTTTTTTGGATTTGCCACGTCGAATGATAAGTTTTTACTTAATTCTTTTCAAATTTATCCTTATCTAAGCATCGCCTTTATTGCCCCTGCGATACTCATGGGAATAATTTATCCAAAAAAGTTAAGACATATAAAATCATTCTTACAAAAAACGGTTTTAATTAAAATTGTTTTGCTTTGCATAGTTTACGGAATATCCGAAATTGCTTTTTATTTAGCGCTTAAAACGGGGAACAACTCATCTCAAATAGCATCGATTAATCTTACCGGTGTGATTGTTACCGTTTTATTAGCAATAATTTTTCTTAAGGAAAGAACTCATCTAGTTCAAAAGCTTTTAGGCGCGGTCGTAGCTTTTATCGAATTATTTCTAATAAGCTGATTCTAAGCTTAATCTACTTGAGGAGGAATAGCGTGTAAAACTCTCTGAGAAGATTGAACAACCTCACTTGGTTTTTTAATAGTTTTTGTTAGAGCAATATCTAGAACTTCATCCATATGGGAAACGAAGTTAAAAGAAAGATCTTTTTGAACTTCTTTTGGCACATCTTCCAAATCCTTTTTATTTTCTTTTGGCATAATTATTCTTTTAATCCCCGCGCGGTGCGCCGCAATAACCTTTTCTTTAACTCCACCAATTTCTAAGACTCTTCCTCTTAAAGTAATTTCTCCCGTCATGGCAACTTTCCTATTTACCGGAATTTTCGTAAGAGCAGAAACAATTGCGGTTGTAATTGCAACACCTGCAGAAGGACCATCCTTTGGCACTGCCCCTTCCGGAACATGCACATGAACATCAATTTTTTGATAGAACTTCTCCGGAAGACCTAGCTGAACTGCTCTTGCCCTAATATAAGACATTGCCGCGGTACAAGATTCTTTCATAACATCACCAAGTTGTCCTGTTAAAATCAGACTTCCTTTACCCGGCATTAAGGCAATCTCGATAAAAAGTATATCTCCACCTGCTTCTGTCCAAGCAAGTCCGGTAGACATACCAGTCTCGTCTTTTTTCTCCAGCATCGCAGAGCTAAACCTCATTGGACCAAGCAATTTTTGAACATTCTTATCACTAACTAACATCTTTGTCTTTTTGCCTTCCGCAACCATCTTAGCAACCTTTCTAAAGATTGCAGCAATTTGCCTTTCCAAACTTCTTACCCCTGCCTCTCTCGTATAATGATGTGTAATAAATCTAATTGCAGAATCCGTAATCTCAACGTTTTTTAAGTTCAATCCGTGATTTTTCATTTGTTTCTTAATTAAATAATTTTTTGCAATCCTAAATTTTTCTTCATGGGTATAACCGGAAAATTGGATTATTTCAAGTCTATCTCTTAAAGCAGGTGGAATTGTATCTAAAACATTTGCTGTTGTAATAAACATTACATCTGAAAGATCAAAGGGCACCTCTAGATAGTGATCCGAAAACGCATTATTTTGCTCAGGATCTAATGCTTCCAGAAGTGCAGACGATGGATCTCCTCTGAAATCTGCACCAACCTTATCTATTTCATCAAGCATAAAAACCGGATTACGGGTTCCTGCGTCTTTAATTCCTTGAATAATTCGTCCGGGCATTGCTCCTACATAAGTTCTTCTATGCCCTCTTATTTCTGCCTCATCTCTTATTCCTCCCAAAGACATTTTTACAAATTTTCTATCCAATGCCCTTGCAATAGATTTTCCAAGTGAAGTTTTTCCAACTCCGGGCGGTCCTACGAAACACAAGATCGAACCTTTTATTTTTCCGGCAAGTTTATGAACTGCCAAATATTCGATAATTCTCTCTTTTACTTTTTCGAGTCCATAATGGTCCTCGTTGAGGATTTTCTCCGCAGCTTTAATATTTGCCTGATCTTTACTTTCAACACCCCAGGGAAGACTTAATACCCAATCTAAATAATTTCTAATATACCCTGCTTCCGGATTAAACTGATTCATCTGGGAAAGTTTTTTAGCCTCTTTTTTCATCTTTTCCTCGATGTCTTCAGGCATCTTAGCCTTTTTAATTTTTTCCATCAGCTCTTTAATTTCGCCATCTTCGTCTGTATCACCAAGTTCTTTTTCAATAGTCTTTAATCTTTCTCTAAGCATCACTTCTCTGGCGCCTTTTTCAAATCTTTCTTGTGTTTTCGAAGATATTTTTCGTTCGATTTCCAAAACTTTAAGTTCTTTCGCAAGCAATTCGTTTATCTTTTCCAGTCTTTTTCTTACATTTGTTTCTTCCAAAAGAGCTTGCCTTTCTACCGGTTTTAAATCCAATACCGAAGCGACCAAATCGGAAAGTTGAGATGAAGTATTCTCAGACATTATATTCATAAAAACCAAAAAATCGACGAATTTCCCAAGATTCATCGCTCTTCTAAATTCACTTATTATGTGGTTTGTTAAAGCCTTAACCTCAGCGCTATCTTCATCTGTGTCTGCTAATTCTGTAATTTTACCTAGAAGAAAGGGTTGATCATGTTCATATGAATTTATTTTAACTCTGGAAATACCTTTAACTTGAGCATTAATTTCTCCATCGGTTTTAATCATTCTTTCAATTCTAGAAAGTGTTCCGATTGAATAAAGATCATTTGGGGTCGGTTCATTTAGCCTGGCATTTTTTTGAAGAACAAAACAAACAATTCTTTCTTGGGCGAAAGCTGATTCCAAAGTAGCTAAGCTTTTTGGTCTACCGAAGGTTAAAACCGAATCAGTGTTTGGAAAGATTATGCCGTCTCTTATTGGAATAATTGGTATTAGTTTCTCCATGTTTAGCCTTGTTTCTATTTAGCAGTCTAACATACCTACTGCTAGTTGTCAAGCATCAAATGGTGGTTTTGAGCTCAGAAGATTAAGTTTAGCTGATTAATCTTTTTGAGTCAACCTACGTGATTGAAGCTAAATATACCCCATAGCGCATTTACTGAATCTATTTAATGGTTGACAAATCTATCGCCGGAGTTACAATTAAATAAGCTTATATTATTATCATGAGAAAAAAGTTTTCCGCCAAAACAAAAGAAGAGACACTTCTCTTAAGAAAACTTCATTCTGTGGAGACAAAAGTCGCCGAAATGATTACAAACTTTGCAGGAAGCATGTCGTTTGTATATTTTCACACTATATGGTTTGTCTTTTGGATATTAGCAGGTCAAGGATATCTTGCTCCATTTATTCAAAAATTTGATCCTTTCCCTTATGGTCTCTTAACAATGATCGTTTCCCTGGAAGCAATTTTTCTTGCGACCTTTATTATGATCACTCAAAACAGAATGGCCCTGGAAGATGAGTTAGAGGAATTAGAAGAAGAAAGAGAACAGCAAGAGGAAGAAAAAGAGCAGGAAGAATTAGAAGAAGAAGTTGAAGACATTCAGCAAGATCTTGACGATATTAAGGCCGCGATTTTAACTATTTCGCAAAAAGTTGCGAGTGTGGAAAAACTTAGACCGGGAGGAACAAACGGCAATGGATCATCTGCTCCCGTAAAACCAGCCTAAAATTACACACCTTTCCAAGCCCCATTAATTTTATAAGCGTTAGGGATTGATTAAAGCCATAAATTGCTGTAATATTCATACCTATGATTGAAGCCGCCACAGTACAATCCCCTTCAGCCTCAGAACTAACCCCTAGAGCCGAATCATTAAGAAAAAGACATTGGTTTTATGACGATCATCTGCAACCTGAGATTATTCAGGGGGGAATGGGTGTTGCCATCTCCGATTGGAAACTAGCGCGCGCAGTTGCTATTGCAGGAGAAAAACTCGGAGAACGCGTGCTAGCAGTCGTTTCGGGAACTGCTCTGCCTATAATAATGGCAGACAGACTTCAAAAAGGAGATTTGAATTCTCATTGCGCACTTAAAGCGCTAGATGAAAAATTTAACACTACCATCGGACAGGAAATTATCGATGAATATTTTATTCCGGAGGAGGATATTAATAAAGACCGAATATATAAAATGGCTCCAAAACCCGAAGTTTTAGTAAGCGGCACTCCCGAACAAAAAGATAGAATGACTAAATTAAGTATTGCTTCTGCATTTACGGAGGTTTTGCTTGCCAAGCAAGGACATAATGGACCAATCGGAATTAATGAACTGGAAAAAATCCAATTAATGCATCTTCCCACAATGCTTGGGGCAATGTTGGCGGGAGTTGACTACGCTCTGGTGGGTGCAGGAACCCCCGAACAATTCCCAAAACTATTTGATGATTTTTTAAATAAAAAAACTGCTACCTATAAATTAGATGTTTATGGATTGCCTAACGGATATGACCTAATGCTTGATCTAAGAGATTATATTCCCGGGGAAATTACACTTGAAAAACCAAAATTTATTCCTATAATTTCCTATGACGTTCTTGCTAAAAGATTTAAGGACTCAGAGGGGATAGACGGCTTTATCGTGGAAGGGCCGGATGCAGGAGGACATAATTCAAAATCGAGAAATAAAAAAGTAGACGAGAAGAGAGAACCAATCTATACAGAAAAAGATTATGCTAATTTAAAAAACATGGTAGGGTATGGAAAACCATTCTGGCTGGCTGGTGGTTATGGCACTCCCGAGAGATTAAGAGAAGCAAAGGAAAACGGTGCATTCGGAGTACAGATCGGCACAGACTTTGCGCTTTGCAACGAATCAGGATTCGAAAAAGTCATGGCTCAAAATGTAAGAGATCTTATTAGTGCAGAACAATTAATAGTTATGACAGACGCGGATCTTTCTCCTTCCGGCTTTCCATTTAAAAAAGCGTTGATAGAAGGAACCCTATCTCAAAAAGACGTAATAGAAAAAACCAAAAGAACCTGTACTATGGGATATTTAGTTCAAGCATATCTTAAAGGGAATGGAAGCATCGAATTTAGATGTCCTGCGGAAAAACCGAAAGCATTTATAAAAAAGGGGGGAGATCCGGAAGATATGGAGGGTAAAATATGCTTATGTAATGCTCTAGTTGCTGCATGCGGACATGCAGCCGATCCTAAAGAACCAATGGTTGTAACTTTAGGAAAAGAGCTGCAAGCAGTTAAAGAACTTACTCAAAAACATGGTGGTAATTATTCCGCAGAAGAAGTAATTATTTTCTTAAGTTCCTACAATAAATAATTCTCTATTTTGCACCCCATAAATATAACAAAATTTTATCCTAACAATAAAAGCAATTGAATTAATATTTTGCATAAAACCTACAAACTGATTATAATCAAACTAACAGATGGGCTATTACAAAGAGTACGAAGATTGTTTAGAATACATAGATTCTTATTGGAACAAAACAATACATAAATCCTCCCGCAAAAAAATACCTTTCCCAAAAATTAAGATTCCCCATAGTTATCTCGTACCTAACAAAAATAAGTTTAATTCTATTTTTTATTGGGACACTTTTTTTATGTTTAAAGGTCTAATTGGAACAAAACATGCCTGGATCATGAAGGAAATGGTAAATAATTTCATTTACTTATTTAACAAATATGGCATTATCCCAAATTCTAATCTCCACGGCCTTACAAATAGATCACATCCTCCGTTTTTAACGTCAATGATTATGGATACTTTTAATTCTTTTAGTCAAAAGAAAAAAAGATGGCTAATTAAAGATTTTACTTATCAAATTAAATCCTTAAAAAGAAAAATCTGGTTAAAAAAAGCCATAAAGGTAGCCAGGAAAGAATATGAACTTGTTTGGCTGGATCCGGACGGTTTTTATAATCATAGCGTTAAAGGATTCAAACTTGCCCGCTACGGCGATGGAGATATCGGTTATTCGCACTCATCGGAATTAGAATCAGGCTGGGATTTTACGTCACGATTTTATAACCGCTGCAGCGATTTTTTACCAATTGATTTAAACATTTATTTATATAAATATGAAATAGATTTTGCTGCCACTTCCCGCCTTTTTAAAGAATTTAAAAATGAAGAATTTTGGGTTAATAAGGCAAGAATTCGAAAAACTGAAATTAATAAATATATGTGGAGTAAAGAAGAAGGTTTTTTCTTTGACTATAACTATCAACAAAAAAAGCAAAGCTCCTTTTTATCTCTCGCCGGTTTTACTCCTTTATGGGCTGGCATTGCTACAAAAGAACAGGCGGAAAGAATGGTAAAAAAACTAAAAAAATTTCAAAGCCCCTATGGACTTTTTATTACAGATAAAGAATCTCTTCCAAAACCAATTGACGGGTCTAAAATTGATAAACCCTTTCACCCTGCAATTAAAGAAATAATAGAACCAAAACAATGGGATTATCCCAATATTTGGTCACCATTAGAATATCTAACGGTAATTGGTTTACTAAGATATGGGTATTTAGATGAAGCGGTTGGAATAATGAAAAACTCGATTGCTGCTCATGCAAAATTGTTTAGAAAATATGGAACTTTTTTTGAGAAGATTAACGGAATTACCGGAGATAAAACCAACAATTTTCATTATGAAAACCAACATGGATTCGGCTGGACCAACGCGGTATTTTACAGATATATAAAAATTCTGGATGAAATAAACAATAATTCGCAAATCATTGAAGATGATATTAATAAAGATGAGGTAAATATTTTAAACCACATTAATATTTATTAGATCCTCTATTTTGCGAAAATGCTTTAATCTTGTTTTGAGTTAATTTGTTAGAATAGATAAGTACAAAAATGTTTTTAATTGAAATTATTCTTATTGGAATTGGTCTTAAAATCCTCCTCACTAGTTTGTAGAGAAGTAGCATTTGTTGTCAATTGCTTAATCTGCTAAAATTAGCCTTATATTGCGGGATCGTATAATGGTAGTACAACGGACTCTGAATCCGTTTATCTACGTTCGAATCGTAGTCCCGCAGCCAAGATGGGCAGGAATCGAGCTCTAACATCATTTCCTATAGATGGGATCCATGAAAAACATAGGTGAATTGATTAAAGAATTAAAAGATAAACCAGCATCGGAGATAATACCTGGAATATATAAATATCAAGAAGAGCATACTCGCTGGTTTTTAAACAATAAAGGAGGATTTGTAATATATTACGAACCATCGTATGATTTTTTTGTTAACTTAGTAAGTTCGCTTAACTACGTAAGTAAAAAGTGTATTTTGCGTTTGCTATCCAAAAGATAGTCTTGCCACTTTTTCTAATCCCAAAAAAAAATAAAAGAGTTTTTAATCTAACAAACTTTCTTAAATATGATTTAAAACTTAAGTCTGACTTTTTATATAGACTACCATCGGGAGTAGCTCATGGAAAATTATATTTAGCTAGAATTTTAACCGCATTAAGAGAGGGGGAAAACACGATCCAGTTGGACTTAGATTAAAGATTGATTTAACAATGATGAATGCGCCTGCTAATTATCTGACTTTCTTGATTTGGGCACATATCTATCTCATAACAGTTTTATTTAAAAAAACTAGCTCCCAAGAAAGAAATTGACAAAAGAGTTCGATTAGATGCAGAATTCTATGTCAAAACACTTGGCCATATCGTCAAAACCACGCCGAAAGGATTCGGAGATCTGGGAAATGAGTTTGAAAAAGTAATCAAAATTGTGGAAGTTGCTATTGAAGGAAAAAATTGGAAAAAACTAGCTTGAGACCATAATGACGATTTATATCTAACATTAAGAATCTGGTTATAACGACAAAATGAGTCTTGACCGATATGCTCAGCTTCGGATTAGTTTTAAAAAAATAACTTCTGATATATTTTTTTTACGGGGTTGGAGATATTACTACAGTTGGGGTAGGGGAAATTTTATTTAAAGCTTTAAGTCCTTGAATAACAGTATTTGCATCTTTTCTGGCTGTTTGCAGATCTTTTTTACCTGTTAATAACATCGTTCTGGCAGTTTTTAAAATTATTACATTCCCCGGATAACCACCAGGAGTAAGAGGTAAAACAGCATTTCTGGCATTTTGAGCCTGTGTCTTAGCATTAGAAATTTTTGCTTTCATATCGGTAAGGAGTGAACTTAAAGTCGCAATGTCTGCCCCTTTTGCCTTAGCCTCGTCAATTCTTGTCTCCAGTTTTGCTGCAATCGTACTTAATTTTTCCGACAAATTATCTAACTCATCTGCTGCTGTTAAAATATTGATCTTTGGCATAAACAAAGCATAAATTCTGTACGACTTAATTATTGACTGTACGTCTGCCTTAAGGGTTACTAAATCCGTATCCGCGTCTATTTTTGTTTTAAGCGCATTAAGGTTAGTTATTTCTGTTTGAATTTGAGAAACAAACGAAGATTTTTGTGCGTCCGTTATTTTTTTAAGTCCGTTTATCTTCTCTATTAACTTGTTTAGAGACGTTAATCTTCTCTCTATTTCTTTTGCCGCTCTTTCTTTTAAATTTGCAGTTTTACTGTCTACGATTGCTTCCTTTTTTTGCTGTCTTTGGACACCCGTCGTTGAGCGAGGCAAAAGTTTATTTGCTCCGGAAGTTGCGGTCTCGGATCTTTCTATTGCGTATACCGGAAAAAGGATAATTAAAAACATTGCAAAAGTAATTAAAAAGATTATTTTTTTCATATTATTGTAAGTTAACCTGCTGGTCGTTTAACCCCTGGTCTATGCTATTTAAACTACTGTCTAATCCTGTTAAACCGTCATCAACTGTTTTTACATCTTTATCTATCTGAGTATTGCTGGTGTCCGCAGCAGGACCTGAGGGAACAGAAGTTGGTGTAATTTTTTGATTTACTACTATTTCTGACTTTTTACTTGAATTCCCAAAAAACTGAATTCCAAGCACAGCTAGCGGAACTAGAAGCAGTAAAACAATAAAGCCAATTATTATAACTTTTTTAGAGGATTTCTTTCCTGCAGTTTCTATTATTGGAGTATTTAAAGCAACCTGAATTTGTTCTTCCATTAGATCATAATACTAAAATTTAACTCTTATTGTCAATAAAAAAACTAACGCTTTCTTATAGTCTTTAAGCTACCGGAAAGCGTTAGAAACCCTTAGCCACATGAGTTGAGATGCTCATAATTTTTGTCATCTCTATTGCTCTTTTACAGAGTAATTAGTTTTAGTTAATAAAAAGAGTAAAAGCGTGTAAGAAAAAAGTAAGAAACTAGATTTGAATCTTGGAAAAAAGATAACTGCCAATTGCAAGAAGAATTACCACTCCTGTTCCTAACAAGAAAATGTCTATAGGTAATCCAAAGTGACTTGTTCCGGTTAAGGTCGCGCGCAAACCGTCAACTCCATAAGAAAGCGGGTCTATAGAAGTAATAATAACTAGAAAGGTCGGCAGTCCTTTTAACGGAAATAACGCTCCGGAAAGGAAAAAAAGCGGCATAATTAGAAAATTCATAATAAGCTGAAATCCCTGCATATCATCAAGAAGAGATGCAATGGCTGTCCCCAACGCAGTAAAAAGAATCGCAGTAAGAATCATAACAATTAAAGCCAAAAAAATATGAAAAACACTCTGCGGTTTAAAACCAACAAGCATGGAAATTAACAAGACGATCATTCCCTGAATACTGGATACGGTAGCTCCACCAAGAGTTCTGCCAATCATAATTTCTACTCTGGAAACTGGGGCAACCAGGGTTTCTTTTAAAAAACCAAATTGTCTATCCCAAATGATTTCTATTCCGGAAAAAATTGAAGTAAATAAAATGCTCATGGCAATTATTCCGGGCGCTAGAAATTGAATATAGTTCCCCTGACCCGCTTTTTGATAAATTGGACCAAAACCAAAGCCTAAGGCTATTAAAAATAGCACCGGTTGCCCTAAAGAACCAATAATTCTGGATCTTGATCTCAGATAACGTTTTAATTGTCTAAGCCATAAAATATAAATTGCACTCATTATCTTTTCCTCCACATTTTTCTATGCATTCTCATGCTATCTGCCGCATTTGCTCCTTCTTCTCTAATATCATGTCCCGTTAAATTTAAAAATGCTTCTTCAAGTGTTTTTGTTTTGGTTTTTTTCATAAGCTCTTTTGAGGTTCCCTGAATAATAATTTTGCCATAATCAATAATGGCTACTTTTTGGGCAATTTTTTCCGCTTCTTCAATATAATGGGTTGTAAAAAACACCGTAATTCCCTCTTTTTTATTCAATTTAAAAATATATTCCCATATATGGCTTCTTGTTTGAGGATCAAGACCAAGTGTTGGTTCATCTAAGAAGAATATTTTTGGATGATGCAATAATCCTCTTGCAATCTCAAGTCTTCTTCTCATCCCACCGGAAAAAGTTTTAACAAAATTATCTTTCCTATCCCATAACTCAACCAAATCCAGAAGTTCCTTAATGCGTTCTTTTCTTAGTTTCTTAGGAACTTTATACAAAATTCCATGAAAGTCCATATTTTCTCTTGCGGTTAATTCTTCATCTAAGCTGGGGTCCTGAAAGACAATACCGAATGACTCCCTTGCTTCATCTTTTTTCTTTGTTGGATCAAAACCGTTTAATAGAATTTTTCCGCTGGTTGGATTAAGAAGCGTTGTAAGCATCTTTATAGTTGTTGTTTTTCCTGCACCATTTGGACCTAAAAAAGCAAATATTTCCCCTTCTTTAACAGAAAAAGAAATATCATTAACTGCTGCAAAATTATTAAATTTTTTCACAAGACTAACTACTTGAATAATATTCATACTTAAATTATACACCCTAAAAGCTATCTAAAAAGCTTTTCTATGTGGGGAATAAAGATTAAAAAACCGACAATAACTGAACCGGTTGCAATTAATAAGACCATTCCTGCGGAAACATCTTTAGCCGTTTTTGCTTCTTTCCGATGTTCGTTGGTTATAAGATCTGTCATCTCTTCAATTGCTGTATTTATCATTTCTGCTGCTAATACCAGAAGTATCATTGTTCCCAAAATGCCCATTTCAAATGGATTTACATGAAAGATTATACTTGCAATTACTACTAACACTGCAACAACAAAATGAATTCTTAAATTTTGGTCATGTTTTACTGCATGTTTTATCCCTTGAAGAGCGTAATGAAACGAAAGATATAATTTATTTAAGTCAATCATTTTGTACTAATTATAAAAACATTCTTGCAATAAATAAAGTACCAAGCGTTATAAAAAGTCCGACCAATGTTCCAATCGCCATATCTAATACTGTGTGTTTTTTAAGATAATGCCTTGCCCATAGAGTTAAAGGAATAATCCAAAAAAGATAAATTAAAGTATTAGGTCCATAAAGAATTCCTATTGTTGTAACAAATGCTGTGGCAACAGCCAAATGAACACTGGCTTTTATGTAATTGTTAATGATCGAAAGAATAAAAACCCCAATAGCAATTCCCCCAGCCGCAAAGCTAATATAAAAAATTGGACCTTTAAATAAAATCGATGAAACCAAATAACTGGCAGAAAGAATTAAAGAAACTTTATAAAATTCTTTTCTTTCTTCTCTTTTTGTTAAATCTATATCCGAGAAAATTCTCTTATGAAGTCCAAAAAGCAAGAAAGTTATTCCAATCATTAAAAAGATAGAAGTAAAAAGCTGCCACTTTAATGCATATTCAACACTTGCGGTTTGCCTATAAACAATTAGAAAAGGCATTAAGAACAGAAACACAACCGGATTAAAAACAGAGGAAAAAAATTCTGCTAAAAAAAATTTGATTATTTTAATCATTGAGCAAATTTAATGTTTTTTCTTTTCCAATAATTAAAAGCACCTGTGGTAATGGAAGTCCCCTTTCTGCTCCAATCATAATCTTATATGCAGTCGACATTTTTTTATTTTTTGCTTTCATTTCTTCTCTTAAAATATCGAGTATCTTTTCTTCTTGCCAATTATCTAAATTGTAAAACTTTTTCTTTAAGAGATCTTTAATTTCTTTTTCTTCGGATTCTAATTTCTGTTTTTTGGGGCTAAAAAAAGGATCAATTAATCCGACAAACTCAGACAAGCTAACTATTCTAGTCCTAGCAAGTTCAATTAAACCATTCAATTCTTTTGCAGGATATTTACTAAGATCGACTCCATAATCTTTTAATCTTTCTTTTAATTCTTCTATCGAAAATGATCTAACATAAATTCCATTCATCCATTCCAATTTTGCTAAGTCAAATTTTGGATTGGAAGTATTAATGTCTTTAATGTCAAAAGACTTTATCATTTCCTCAAGTGACAAAATTTCTTTATCGCCTCCGGGATTCCAACCCAAAATCGCGATAAAATTTACAATTGTTTCTTTTAAGTACCCTTCGTTTTTATAATCTAGCACAGATTTAGCACCATGTCTTTTGGAAAGTTTTCCTTTATCCGGCCCCAAGATTACCGGCATGTGGGCAAACTTTGGAGGATCCCAGGAAAAACTTTCATATAAATATAAATGTTTGGGAACGGAAGAAATCCACTCTTCGCCTCGAATAACATGAGTTATTCCCATTAAATGATCATCTACTACATTTGCCAAATGATAGGTCGGAAAACCATCTGATTTTAAAGCGACAAAATCCTGTTGATCTTTTCCTGCAAAGGAAATTTTTTTGTTTCCTACCAAATCTTCCCAAGAAAAAGTTTTTTCACTTGGCATTTTTACCCAAATTGCGTTATCTTTTTCGTAAGCAATTTTTTTATCCAAAAGGACCTTGACGTGTTCTTTGTAAATATTAAGTCTTTCTGACTGACGTTTGATTTCTCCATCCCAATTTAGACCAAGCCATTTTAAAGAATCAATTATTGCAACTTCTGCTTCTTCCACAAATCTTTTCCTATCCGTATCTTCAATTCTTAATAAAAACTTACCATTGTTATGTTTTGCAAATAAATAATTATAAAGGGCTGTTCTAATTCCACCAATATGCGGCACGCCGGTTGGACTGGGAGCAAATCTAACTTTTACCATAAAATGCTTAAGATGTACCGGTCGGCACATCACTAAGGGGGCACCGTATGGTACTCCCCTTGCATTGTACCCTAAACTTTTCCTATACTCAATACATGCCTACTTTAAGCCAAATTTCTTCCGAAACAAGATCTCTTGTAAAATGGGGCGGAATTGTGCTCGGAATAATAATTTTCTTTTTTATTCTTTTTAGACTCGGAGCGATGATAAAAGATATTCTTTATCCTACGCCGCCGCCGCCGCCAACAGTTGGCTATAACAAGCTTCCGCAGATTGATTTTCCTAAACAGAAAAATGCAGAAAATTTTGTTTATTCCATTGATACGGTTTCGGGCAATCTACCTAATCTCCCGGATAGAGTAAATGTTTATAAAATGATCAAACCACAACCGGATCTATTAGCACTTAAAAAAGCACAGGATAAACTCCGTAAGATTGAATTTTCTTCAACTCCAGTTCCGGTTAGTCAAAATATCTATAAATGGACAACGTTTGCTCCATTCTCTAAAACTTTGTCCTACAATATTCTTACTTCGGATTTTATCCTTACTTCTTCGTATTTAACCGATATTAACGTTACTTCCGGAAAAAATTTCCCAACAGATGTGTCCGTAATTACAAACACTGCTCAGATTTTTTTATCTACTATCGAAGCTTTATCTTTAGATAAAGATATTGACCTGGAAAGAATAAAAACCGATCTTTTTACGATTAAGAATTATGTTCTGTTGCCTGCAACAAGCATTTCCAGTGCCCAAGCCGCACGCGTTTATTTCTTCCAAAATAACAAAAATAAACTGCCTATTTTTTATGCCGACCCAAATATATCTCCAATTAGTTTACTCGTTACGGGCGGAGAAAATCAGTCGCAGGTAGTAGAAGCTAAATTTAATTATCAAAAAGCTTCCGAAGAATTCGAAACCTACCCAATCAAAAAAGCTTCCGAAGCGCTAGATGATTTAAAAAATGGAAACGGATACATTGCATCAAACCCTATAAAAAACAAGAATATATCGATTACTAATATGTATCTTGCGTATTATATTTCGGTAGACAAACAAAGCTACTTAATGCCGATTATTGTTTTCGAAGGCAGTGATAACTTTTTTGCCTATATCTCCGCAATTAGGGATGAATGGATAAATATGTAATGTTTCCCGAAGCAAGATTTAGCAAGTTTTGTGTATCCGAGAATCTATCCTGACTCCCCATAACCACTACTATTATTGAACGTTTTTTGTTTTCTAGAGGGTCAAAGTAGGTTTTTGATGTGACCAAAACTTGACCCGCTTCCTCCGTATAGCCTGTTTTAATTCCATCTATTCCATCTATTCCAAGTAATTTATTTAGATTTTCCAAATCATATTTTTCTGTTCCCGAAACATCGGTAATTATTTTGTTTTTTGTTGAAACAACTTTTGAAAACGTAGGATTTTTCTTTGCAACAGAAGCCAATCTTGCCAAGTCAACTGAAGTAGTGAAATTCCCGTCATCAAGCCCTGTTGGGTCTTCAAAATGAGTATTATATAAATACCAATCTTTAGCATTTTGATTCATCTTTTTTATAAATTCTTTAAGTCCTCCCTGGTAATTCTGGGCAATTGTCAATGCCGCGTCGTTTCCGGATGGCAAAAGCATTCCATAGAGAAGGTTTTCAAACGTCATCCTTTCGTGAATTTTAAGTCCTATTACAGACCCATCATTAATATGCTCAAAAACAACCATTTCTTGATTTAAGCTAAAAGCCTGAAGTGCGGTAATTGCTGTCATTATTTTGGTTGTAGAAGCAGAAGAAAATCTTAAATTCGGATTCTTAGCAAACAAAACCACTTTTGTTTCCGGGTCAACGATAACAGCGCCTTTTGCCGAAATTAACGGACTAAACTGTTGTTTTAATATTGGGTATCTTGAAACCGTTAATGGAGGCAGGGGAGACGGTAAAATTTGGATTTTTAACAAAGACTCTTTAAAATAAGTGTCAAGAGAAAATAAGATTAAAGCCAAAATTAGCAAAAATAAAGGCAAAAAAAAATAAATTATGTTGTGGAATAGATTCTTATTTAAAATTTGAAAGTTTTTCATCTACTCTTTCCATGTCTCTTGGAAAAAGACTCGCTTCCCTAATGTTTGATAATCCTAAGATGTCTTTCGTGATCCTCTCAAGGCCCATTGCAAATCCCCCTTCGGGAGGCATTCCATATTTAAATGCCTGCAGATAAATTTCAAAATTTTCCTTTTTATTTCCCCGCTTCTCAATATGTTCTAAAATCATCCGGTAATCATTGACTCTTTGTCCTCCTGTAACCCACTCTTGTGTAAACCCTAACATATCAAAGCTTAAGGTGAATTCAGGATTTTCCGGGTCGGGCATAGTGTAAAAGGGTCTTTTCTTGGTAGGATAATGGGTAACAAACACAAAAGGCGATCCTGTTTCCTCCTTAGCCCACTTGCAAATTTCTCTTTCGTCGCCCGGATCTAAATCCGGTTCTTTACGATTATCAATACCTGTTCTTTTAAAGGTAATTTCCTGAGCTTCTCTCATTTTTAATCTTGGAATTCTTTTTTTAATTTCCGGAATTTCTACGTTAAAAGCTTTTAATTCTTTTCCGTTTTCCTTTTTAACTGTCTCAAGAATAGATTTAATTACCTTTTCAACGGTTTCCATAAGATCTTCCCAAGATTCTATAAAACCCATTTCCGCATCAAGACTGATGTATTCACTTAAATGCCTCGTTGTAATAGACGGTTCTGCCCTATAAGCATGCGCAATTGTAAAAACACGTTCGAAAACCGATACCATCATTTGTTTATAAAGTTGAGGCGATTGGGCAAGATAGGTTTTTCTATTGTAATAATCCACCGAAAAAACCTCTGCTCCTCCTTCCGTCGCAGTCGGCACAATTGTCGGAACAAATACTTCTGTAAAGTCTTCTTCTTTTAACGTGTTTCTAAAAGTCTTAGCAATTGTCTCCTGAATTCTAAAGATTGCCGAAATTTTTGGATGCCTTAAGCTTAATCCTCTATTGTCCAGAAGTGTTGGGAGTTCAAGATTTAAACTATCGCTCCCCATATCAAAAGGCAGAGTTTCTGCCTTTGATAAAATTTTGATTTCAGTTGCTTCAAGTTCAACAGTGCCGGTTATCAAATCCTGGTTAACTGCATTATCCGGTCTTTTGTTAATTTTTCCAATAATTTCTACAACATCCTCTGGCCTTAATTCTTTTGCGGTCTCATAAGCTTTTTCGGAAATTTTTGCATTTACTACAGCCTGGATAATTCCAAATCTGTCTCTAATATCTAAAAAGACCAGCTTCCCATGATCTCTTCTCAATCTAATCCAACCTTTTAGCTTTACTTCTTTTCCGACAAAACCGGTAACTTCACTGGTAAATATTCTTTTTAACATTTATTTATTGACCATAATATCATACCTGATTCCTCTTTACTTGACAAGCAATTTGTCGTTTGATAGTATTCAAAGTTGGAAAATGAAAATTAATTTGAATTTATTAGCTAAAGCTTTTTATAGAACTTCCTTTATTTGGTAAGGAAGTGTTTTTTTTTGCAGGGCAAAAAAACACGACTTGCTAAAAAACGGGAGTTTTTTTGCGGCCAAAAAATATGACAGAAAAAGAACATCTATTTTCAACAAATCATAATCTTGCCCGAGAAAGTAAATCTGATTCTTGTAAGACACCATCCTTGACAAACCCTATTCCTGTCCACCTAGAAAGGAAGGAAATTGCAATTAATGCTGTGTGCGAAGGATTAGAAAGAATTTGGAATGGTAACATCCCCGATTCCGGTAAATATCTCGATGGAATTAGGAAAGAGCTTAAAGGCCAAACGTTAAAAGGAATAGAATTAACCTTAGCTCAAGTCAATAAAGTGCTTTCCCAGATAGAACCAAGTAAAGAATTGCCTCAAGCACAAGAAGAGTAATTAGTTCTTTTATATTTTTTTAAAAGGAATAAAACTTGACAATATTGAAAAAATTATCAATCATATAGTTATGAACGAAAATAATAATGATAGCGTAATTCCTCCGGATCGCCTGAAAGCTTTTAGGGAAAATCAGGCTAGCGCAATGGAAACTAGAAAAGAAGAACGAGGATCTCTGACAAGATATAAAAGGAGTTTGCTTCCTCCAAAAAAAACCGGAAGAAGATAGATTAATTAATATTTCTAATTTTTAGCTGTAATCTTTTATTTCCATTCCAAATATTTTGATCTAGCGAAAAAACAATGTCTGCCGTGTCTCCAATATGAAATTTTGAAGCAACTTCTCCCATCCCAAATCCAATCCCGTCAAAACTGATGGCTAGTGGCGGGTGGCTAGCGGCTAGTGGTTTAACTCTTAACTTAAGATGTTTACCGTCTTGCCCAATAGATCTTATATCTTCAATTTCCGCTTTACTCTTAAAAACCGGCAAGGGATTACCCATTCCAAATGGCTCAAGCTTTTTAATTGCTTCATATAGATCATTTGAAATCATTGAAAAAGGCAAATCACAATCTATTCTTTGCTTACGGATTAAATGTGAATCTTTAATTAATTTTTCTGCAAGCTCTTGAAATCTTTCCTCAATCAAAGGTAAATTAACTGTTTCCACAGTAAAACCGGCGGCCATTGGATGTCCTCCTGCGTTAACCAAAAACTCTTGAGCATTTCTAATAAACTCAATTATGTTAAATCCCTTAACAGATCTTGCAGATGCTTTGCTTAAAATTTCGCCCTTAGAAACAACAATTGCAGGTCGATAAAATTCTTCCGACAGCCTTCCCGCCACTAACCCTATTATTCCTTCCTGATAACTATCGTCACTGATGAATATCAACTTTTTGATCTTTGATCTTTGATTTTTGATCTTACTTGAAGCATGTTCCGTTGCCTCTCCTGTTAACTCCTGTCTTTCCCTGTTTGTAAAACCAAGTTCTCTAGCGATTAATTGCGCTCTTTTTTTATTCTTAGTGCATAAAAGTCTTAACGAATCGAGCGCGTCACCAATTCTTCCTGCCGCATTAAGACGCGGCGCAATAATATGCCCTATTTTATATGTTCCAATTTCCGAAATTTTAATTCCTGCTTCTTCGAAAAGCTCTAATAAACCAACTCTTTTTGTATTTCTTAAAACTTCCAATCCGAATCTTACCAATGTTCTGTTTGCTCCAATTAATGGCACTAAATCTGCAACAGTCGCAATTGCCACCAAATCCAGATGATCATGATTTTTGATTTTTGATTTTTGATTTTTTATTTCCTGGCTTAAAAGCCAGGCAACTCCTACTCCCGCAAGCTTTGTCGTATGAACAATTGAATATGCCTTGGGCAGTTTTTTGGGCGGAAGATGATGATCTGTAATTACAACGTCTATCCCCTCTTTTATTGCAAATTCTACCGCCTCGTTTGCGGTTATGCCATTATCAACGGTTATTATCAGCTTGCAATTTTCAATTTTCAATTTTAGATTTTCAATTGCTTTCCGAGAAAGACCGTATCCCTCTTCTAATCTTGAGGGAATATACGGCAACACTTTTGCACCGGCATTATTTAAGACCTCCCAAAGAATTGCAGCGGCACACAATCCATCCGCATCATAATCACCAAATATTACAATTTGTTCTTTGTTTTTTATTGCAAGATTAATTCTTTTAATTGTCTTTTGCAATTCTTTTTTATCTATGCCTACCAACGAAGAAGTTATCTTTTTAAGATCTGGGTTTAAAAAATCTTTCTTTTCTTTTGCAGTTTTAATCCCTCTATTTTTAAGCAGGATATTAATAATATTTTCTATCGTAGATTTATCTGAAGTTTTCTTTTTCATTTTGAATTTTGTTTACCCTCCGAAGCTTTAACAAAGGAGGGAATTTTGATAGCAATTTGCTTCTGCTATACTATAACAAAATGGAGAAAAGCTAACAACTATGGTTAAAAACATTCCTGAGGAGATTATTCAAATTTATAATAAAGTAAAAAGCGCAAATTTTGAAATTTATTTTGTCGGAGGCTGTGTCCGGGATCTTATTCTAAAAACCCCTATAAAGGACTGGGATTTTGCAACCAACGCAAAACCGGAAGAGATTTTAAAAATATTTTCCGACGGATTTTACGATAATAAATTTGGAACAGTAGGTATTCCAATTGAGATTAAGAATCAACAACAAGTTGTTGAAATTACCACCTACAGAACAGAGCAGGCATACGAGGACCACCGCCACCCTACGATTATTCAATGGGGGAAATCAATAGAAGAAGATCTCGCCCGCCGAGATTTTACAATAAATGCAATTGCTATGTATCTAGCAACTAACTATCAGCCACCTGCCCGCAATTCTTCGCAAAGCGAAGCAGGCGGGTCAGCAATCAGTTTTATTGACCCTTACGAAGGACAAAAGGATATTAAAGAAAAACTAATCCGGGCAGTTGGAGATCCCGATGAAAGATTTAAGGAAGACGCACTAAGATTAATTCGGGCAATCCGCTTTTCTACTCAGCTTTCATTTAAGATTGAAGACAAAACATGGGAAGAAATTAAAAAAAATGCTCACTTGATTGCAAAAATTTCTAAAGAAAGAGTAAGAGACGAGCTTTTAAAAATTCTAGCAAGTAATTTTCCCTACGAAGGAATCATTCTTTTAAAAGAAAGCGGACTGTTAAATTTTATAATTCCTGAGCTCTTAGAAGGAGAAGGTGTTTCCCAAGCAAGACCGGGAAGACATCATACGGATGACGTCCTCACTCATAATTTAATGTCTCTAAAACACTGTCCTTCTAAAGATCCCATTGTAAGGTTTGCCGCGCTTATTCATGACGTGGCAAAACCAAAGGTTAAAGGGGAGGATGAAAAAGGATTGGTAATTTTCCATAATCATGAAACTGTCGGAGCAAAAATAGCCAAAGATATTTGCGAAAGGCTCAAATTTTCCAAAAAAGACCGGACTAGAGTTGTAAATCTAATCCGTTGGCATATGTTTACAGTTGATGAACATATTACAGATGCCGCCGTAAGAAGATTTATTCGAAGAGTCGGCATAGAAAACGTTAAAGATGTTGTAGACCTAAGAATCGGCGACCGGCTTGGAGGAGGAACACAAACCGCGGAAAGCTGGAGATTAAAATTGTTTAAGAAAAGAGTAGAAGACCAGCTTAAACCAAAACCGTTTTCTATAGAAGACATGGCAATTGACGGAAATGATGTAATGAAAGAATTAAATATTACTCCAAGTAAAAAAGTCGGGGAAATATTGGAAAAGTTATTTGAAGAAGTCGACGAAGACCTCTTAAAAAACACCCGCGAATACCTCCTGGAAAAAGTTAAGGAATTAAGTAAATGAATAACAACAACGCACTCGAAGTTATTGGACTCACTAAAAAATTTGGAAATTTTACTGCAGTAGACGATATCTCTTTTTCTGTTGAAAAAGGAGAGGTGCTCGGACTACTCGGCCCAAATGGTGCAGGAAAAAGCACTACAATTCATATGCTTTTGGGGATAACTTTGCTTGACCATGGAGAAATTAAATATTTTGGAAAAGATTTATTTAAAAACAGAAAATATTGCCTTAGTAAAATAAATTTTGCTTCTGCATATAACACTCTTCAGGGAAGGATTACGGCATGGGAAAATTTATTGGTATTTGCCCATCTTTACAGCGTTAAGAACCCCAAGAAGAAAATCCTATAACTCTCAGAATATTTTTCAGCAGATCTGCTTTTACAAAGAAACTATTGGGATCTGTCCGCAGGAGAAAGAACAAGAATAAACCTAATAAAAAGTCTTCTAAATGATCCCGAATTAATTCTCATGGACGAACCAACCGCATCTCTTGATCCCGATATTGCAGATAAAACTTTATCTTTAATTGAAGATTTAAAAAGGAGCAGAAATATTTCTATTCTTTTTACAAGCCATAACATGAGCGAAGTTACAAGAATATGCGATAAAGTTTTATTTCTGGACCATGGGAAAATAGTTGCACTTGACACTCCGCTGGAACTTTCTAAAAAAATTGAAAATTCCGAACTGGTTTTAATATTTGAAGGAGATAAAAAAGTAATTCAGGAAACAATTAAAGACGGAAAAATTGAATTTAGAGGAAATAACCGCGTGATAATAACGACCAAGGAAAAATCCATTCCTTCAATAATTTTTGATCTTAGTAAGGCAGGAATTTGGATAACCGATATTGAAGTGAAAAAACCAACATTGGAAGACTTTTTCTTAAAAATAGTAAGAAAGGATTAATATGAGCTTTCGAAGAATTTGGGGAACAATAATTCAAGAATATTACATAACAAAACATTCGCTAGAAATAATAATTGATCTTTTTTTCTTTTCCGCAATGTCAATAATTGTTTTTGGAATCTTTGCCACATTTATAGGCAAACAAAATTTATTAGCAGGACATTATCTCCTTTTGGGATTAATTCTTTGGGAAATAATAAGAATTTCTCAGTATTCAATGTCCGTAGGAGCACTATGGAATGTATGGTCCAGGAACTTAACAAATATGTTTGTGTCTCCATTAAGCACTGCAGAATACTTGGCTGCGGGAATGATTTCCGGAGCATTAAAATCTTTAATTGATTTTTTTCTAATCTCTACAATTTGTATTTTTTTGTTTAACTTTAATATCTATTCTATTGGAATTTTAAATCTCTTAATTTATTACGTTAATCTTATTATCTTCTCCTGGTCGTTTTCTTTGATCGTTTTGGGCTTAATTTTCCGCTTTGGGACAAGGGTACAAGCTCTCTCGTGGGGTCTAATCTTTTTATTACAACCTCTTACGGCAACACTTTTTCCTGTAAAAATCTTGCCATTACAACTACAATATTTAGCTTTAATTTTTCCACCAACATATATTTTTGAAGCTGCTAGGGCAAATTTAGCTAATTCTTCTATCCAATGGGGTTATGTTTTAATCGCATCTGGAATGAACATTACATACTTTGTAATTTCTGCCTTTGTGTTTAAAGAGCTTTACAAAAGATCCAGAAAATCTGGGCAATTTGTGAAGAATGAGGGATAAAAGTTATTGATTTGTTAATCCTTTTTTGCTATCCTCTCTAAATGAAGAAATTTTTTACCTCGGAATCGGTTACGGAAGGACACCCCGATAAGATTTGCGATCAAATAGCAGATACTGTTTTAGATGCTGTTTTAACAGACGATCCAAACTCGGCATGTTGCTGCGAAGTTTTTACCACAACCGGAATGGTAGTCGTTGGAGGAGAAATTACTACCAAAGCTTATGTCGACGTTCAGAAAATAGCTAGAGATGTTTTAAAAGATATCGGATACGTAAATGCTGATTATGGCATTGACTATAAATCTTGCGCAATTATAAATGTCATTCACGAGCAAAGCGCAGATATTGCCCAGGGAGAAGATTCAAAAAAAGCATTACATAAAGCTCATGGAGCAGGAGACCAAGGAATGATGGTTGGATTTGCATGCACGGAGACGCCGGAGCTTATGCCTCTCCCGATTATGCTTGCGCATGGATTAACAAAACGACTTGCAGAAGTTAGAAAGAAAAAAATAATTCCCTATCTTCGGCCGGATGGAAAAGCCCAAGTTACGGTTGAATACGAAAACGATAAGCCGGTAGCAATAGAAACTGTAGTAGTAGCAGCTCAACATGATGACGGAATTCCTTACAAAAAAATCCGTGCAGACATAATAAAGCATGTAGTTAACCCCGTTTGCGGTAAGCTTCTAAACAAAAAGGCAAAAATCTATATTAACGAAACCGGCAAATTTGTAGTAGGCGGCCCTCAGGGAGATACGGGGGTAACGGGAAGAAAAATCATAGTAGACACTTATGGCGGCATGGCAAGACATGGTGGAGGTGCGTTTTCCGGAAAAGTTCCAAACAAGCAGGATAGAAGTGGCGCTTACATGGCTCGTTACATTGCCAAAAACGTTGTTGCGGCAGGGCTTACAGACAAATGCGAAGTTCAACTTGCTTATGCAATTGGCTATCCCCAACCGGTATCGGTACACGTAAGCACTTTTGGGGAAGGAAAAGTTAGCGACGAAGTTATAGAAAAAGCAATTAGGTCAACTTTTGATATGAGTCCTTCCGGAATTATTAAGACCCTTAACCTAAAACGACCGATTTACCGAAAAACCGCAACTTATGGTCATTTTGGCAGAAATGAATTTCCCTGGGAAAAAACCGATAAAGTATCCCAGCTAAAAAAATTCCTCAAATAACTCTCATATAATGACAGATATACCAGTATATTGGTTAAAAATTAAAAATTAAAAATTTAAATTATAAATAACAAAGAACATCAAAATCTGCTAGAATCTAGTTATGACGAAACTTCAGCTCCAGGAAGAATTAAAACAATCAATGCTTGCAAGAGACGAATTTAAAACTTCTGTTTTAAGAATGCTTATTTCCGCAATCGGATATTCCGAAATTCAAAAAGGACTGGGCTATCAAGCTTCCGAAGAAGACGTAATGTCTGCTATCGAAAAACAAGTTAAACAGCGTAAAGATTCTATAGAACAATACGAGAAGGCAGGGAGAAACGATTTGGCCGATAAGGAAAATAAAGAACTTCAACTTCTTAAAAAATATTTACCGGAGCAGATGGAAGAAGAAGAAATTAGAAATCTTATCAGAGAAGCAATCTCCCAAACCGGCGCCACCACAATGGCAGATATGGGAAAAGTTATGGGAGTACTTATGCCAAAGACAAAAGGCAAAGCCGATGGAAGTTTGGTAAGTAAAATCGTCCGCGAACAGCTCTCCTAAGTTCCTTTTTGCTTATTGCTTATTACTTTTCACTTTTATTTCCTGCCACAAAACAAGAAGAGGTGAGGCATTAAAAATTGAAGAATATGTTCCGCTAACTACCCCAACTAAAAGAGCAACTACAAACCATTTAATGCTTTCTCCACCAAACAAAAGAAGCGCTAAGAGAACGAGAACTACAGTTAACGATGTATTTAACGATCTATCCAGCGTTTGAAGAATAGAATTATTTACAACTGTAGAAAAGGAGCTTGAACTCATTCTCTTTAGATTTTCCCGAATTCTATCAAAAACAACAATTGTATCGTGAACCGAAAAACCGATAACGGTTAGCACTGCCGTAACAAAAAGAGAATCTATTTCAACTCCAAAAAAATGTCCAAAAATTGCAAAGATTCCAACTACAACTAGCACATCATGAATTAAGGCAATAATTGCACAAATTCCAAACCTAAAACTACTTGCCGGTTTGGGAATTTTTCTAAACGACCAAGTAATATATAAGACAATTAGAAGAGAAGCTAAAACAACTGCCTTAACCGCATCCGAAGTGGTTTCCTTTCCAATAGTAGGACCGATTGTTTCAAATTCTTCTTCTTTAAAATTTTTAATTTCTTTTTTAAGATCGTTTACAAATTTATCGTTTTGTTTTTGATCCAATGGTTGAGTTCTTATAAAAATTAAATTGTTTGATTTTTCTATCGAGGCAATTTTTATTTTGTCTTTTTCTAAATTCTTTTTAATAATTTCGACCGTGTTTTGGTCTTGAACATTCTTAACCGACAACGTAATCCTTGATCCGCCTGTAAAATCAATAGAAAGATTAAGTCCCCAAAGAACTAAAGCAAATATTCCCGGAATAATTATCAAAAATGAAATTAAAAAATATAAATTTTTCTTTCCTATAATATCCATATCTTATTTACTATTTACTAAATACTATTGACGATTTGTTTTTTAAATAGTCAATTGTCAATTATCTATAGTCTATATTTATCTATATATTATTCTTAAAAATGTTCTGGTTACAACGATTGCCGAGAACATGGAAACCAATACTCCAATTGCCAAAACCAAAGCAAAACCTTTTACAGTACCAATTCCAAATTTATAAAGAACAGCGCTCGTAATTAAGGTAGAAATGTTCGAATCTCTAATTGATGTCCATGCTCTGGAAAAACCCATATCTAAAGCTGCTTTCTTGTTTTTACCGGCACGGAGTTCCTCTTTTATTCTTTCAAAGATTAAGATATTTGCGTCAACGGCCATTCCTATAGATAGGATAAATCCAGCGATTCCCGAAAGGGTTAAAGTAATCCCATATGGGGTAAGGGAACTTAATTTAAATACCGCAAGCACAAAAAGAGTATAGAGTGCAAGAGCAACGCTTGCAATGGCTCCTAAAGGTCCGTACAAAACAATCATAAAGATAACTATAACTACAAATCCTAAAGCGCCTGCAAAAAGGCTTTTTTGAAGAGAAGATAATCCCAGGGTTGGACCAATTACGTGACTCTGAAGCGTAGTAAGCGGTACAGGCAATGCACCAGCATTTAATTCTGTTGCCAATGTTTTTGCAGTTTCCACAGTAAACCCTCCTGATATTTCCGCATTTCCACCCAAAATCGGCTCGTTAACCGAAGGTGCTTCTATTACCAAGTTATCTAAAGCAATTGCCAATCTTTTCCCTGTAACTCTTTTCGTAATTTCTCCAAATTTTTGTGATCCTTTAGAAGTAAAAGTTAATAGGACTTGAGGTTTACCTGTGTTCTGGTTAAAACCAACTGAAGATTGTTTTAAATCATTTCCTGTTAAATTTGTTTTTTTGTATCCGGGAGGAAGATTTATTGGATAATTAGCCTGCCTGGTTGTAATTTGAGCCGATCCGGTTCCTACTTCCTCCCAAAAAGCAAGTTCCGCGGTTGTTCCGATCAATTTCCTAACTTCGTTAAGGTCTGTAATCCCCGGCAATTCTACGATTACCCTATATTCACCGTTTGCAGTTGAGGTTTGTACAATCGGCTCTGCAACTCCAAAAAGATTTACCCTTTTTTCTATAACTGATTTTGCAGACTCCAATGCATCTTTTCTTTGCGCTGAAGGAATCTCTTTCATTTCTGCTTTAAGAGTAATGCTTGTTCCTCCTTCCAAATCCAAACCTTTTCTAAAATCAATTTTTTTAGTAATTTTTAGCTTAGATAAAATTGCGGCTTTATCAAAATTTATAGGTTTAAAAGGCTTTACAGAAAAGTTAAACGAAGAGGGTAAGTTAATAAATACCGCAATAACGGTAAGTAAAACTATTATCCATAAAAGAAAACGGGGGTTTTTCATTAGAGCATGCTTTCTTCGTCACCGATAAGCATTATCCTAGAACCAAAAAGAATAGATAATACAAATTGGTCTCTTTTCTTTTTTCTAAAATCAAATTCATCTTCGGACATTACAGTATAGTTTATTTCCGTATTTATTTTTTTCTCTTCCTCTCTTATTAAAAGCGCAAGTTCCGGCAGAACAACTGTTCCAACAATTAAAAGATCTATTTCGTCGGAAGCAGCCTTTATTCTCCTTATAAACTTTCCCGAAAACATTGCATATTTAATTCTACCCAACTTTGCTCTATTTTTAAGAATTTCTGCTCCAAGACCAATTGTTTTCGCACTTAATCTAAGTAAATCAAAATAGAAAGGATAATCCTTGGAAAGGGAGTAATAAACTCTGTTTGCTCTCGGTTCCCTGGAAAGCACTCCCTTTTTTTCCAGGTAAAGTAATTCTCTTCTTACCGCATTAATTTCGTCTCCCGTTCTCCTTACTAAATCCCTAACATGATACATGTCGTATGGGGAAGCTAAAAAAACGTTTAGTAATTTAACCCTTGCTTTTGATGTTATTAAATCAGAAAACATAACCCGCCTCTACTTGACAGTAACGACTCCGTCTGTGGGCAGGATCTCAAACCATATTAATCCACGGTTGAACTTAACAGGGTTTCCGCTACTGTCGGTAATTAGTGTTCTTGATGTCCTGCTGTCTTTCTTCCATGTTCCTGTTATTTTCTTTCCGTCCATAAAGACTGTTGCCTTACCTGTTCCTTTAGTTTTGTAAAGCAAATGCAAGTTATTATCATAACCATCGTTTGCGCTACTTTCTATCATGGATAATACTACAATGTTTTTAGTTGTCAACTGTTTGTTTGTATCTCTATCTATATGCGCTGTTCCGCCGTTTGCTCTTTTATATAAATTTGCTGCCGAATCGTATGTCCAATCAACTGAATAGTTTTTATCCATTGTCCAAAACTCAAGATGAACACCTTGACTTGCCGGTCTAGCTGAAGCCGGAGTATCGTCTTTAAAAGAATATGGAGTAAATCCCTCTGTCCAAGGTGTTTTATCCTTATTGACATTCGTTAATCCCCGTGTTGTTGCAAATTGCCATAATTTTTCCGTTGTCGAATACATTGTGTGCTCTGTAGCTGCAGGATGACCAAGACGATCAGAGTCTCTCCAAAAAACAGGAAAACCAATCGAAAATTGATTCATGTCATTATATCCTCCCCAATTGTAATCATTAATTTGTGAAAGGGCGTCTGCGGGACCGGGCTGGTTGGCTCCTCCGACATGAGTATATAGCGGATGATCTCCGTATTCCGAAACAAAATCTAAAAAGTATGTTCTTGCAGACCTTATTGGACCTACTTGTCCTGCATCTTGGCAATAAAATATTGCCAAAAATCTGGTAATTCCACCTTCTGCCACTGCTTCGTAAATTGTATCCGCAAAGGATAATCCCGACTGAGGTCTTGCTTCTTGATGGTTTTCAATCATTATTCCCAAAGGTCTGTGTTTTTCCCACCATGATCTTTGTTGTTTTGAATACATTGCGCCGTTTAAGGGACAACTTTCCGTTTTAGGCTGAGTACTATCAAAAACTATCTGTCCGTTTGCTGTTTTTGAAGGAGCAGAAACAGGAGACGTTATCCCCTGCGAAGCAATTCCTCCGGGAGAAAAAACAAAATAAGAAAGACCTGCTGCTAAAAAATAAGTTGCCAAAGTTAATAATATTGAATATAAAGTATTTCTCTTCATTTATTTATTCCCCGTGCTTCTTTAATCGATTTTTTTTCTTCCTCCGATAATTCGTAATCTACACCTTTCCCTTGATCTACTTTCTTAGCATACCACCTGGTACCCGACCTTGAATAAAGACCGGAAATAACAACTCCCGTATCGTGACCGTCTATTAAGGATAACACAAAACTTTGATCTCCTCCAGTATCTTTAAAAGGATTATAGCGAACTAGTCCGACTCTCTGAATATGCAAAAGACTGTCTTCGTAAAGTTTTTCCGAATATCTCTTAAGTTTTTCTATATCTTTTTTTGAGAGGTCCATATCTTTTAAAAGATTTTCTAAAATAATATTTAAGCTTTTGCCGTTTGCACCGCTTGTTAGTTTATTGTAGTGAGAGGAAAGTTTCCAAAAATAAACTGTAAGAACTGTTAGCCATAAAAATAAAATTCCAAAACCGAGGTAGGCAAAATTGAGTAGCATAGATATTCATCTATATTAGCCTCTTGACATGGTAGTGTCAAGTAGTGTAATCTAGGCTTCGAGCATGCCTAAACGAAAGACAAGACAAGAAAAGATTAAATCTGATTATCGTCGGCAATTATCTTTCGGTCAAGAAGCTACTTTTGCCTATCAAATTGCCCCAAAAAATCAAGAACAACCGCAAATAAAAATATCTTCCGCTCTACCTAAGACTATTCTTTATCCCTATTTAAAAGCGGATTTAAGAAAAACGATGGTGCTTACTTTGTGCATTGTAGTAGTCCAATTTGTCCTCTATTTTCTTTTTAAAAATCATGTTTTTACTTTACCCGGACTAATATATTAAAAATTATGTGTAAAAGAAATGTTTTAAAAATTGAATTCCGTCTCAATAAAATAGTGGCGGATGAGGGGAGGTGATTACACAATGGCACAAATGTATTGCGTAAAATGCAGAGCAAAGAGAGAAGATGCTAATGCTCAAAAAGTTACCATGAAAAATGGTAAACCGGCCCTTAAAGGTAAATGCCCAGTTTGTGGTACAGGAATGTACAGAATTGGAGCTGCATAGTTCTTTCTTGGAATATCCTTCGAAGGAGCGGAGTTCCGATTGTGTCGGAACGAGCTCGCCTGCTTAACAGGCGTGGCTATTTTCAAGAAACAATAAAGCCCCTCAATATTTTGGGGGGTTTTTATTTGGAGTTATTTACCTTTGTAGTGTTCTAGCTTATAAACTTTTACAACGGAAACGTTCCACTCTCCTACAATTTCTGCTCTACCAAAACCTGCAATCTCCCATAAAGAATGACCCACGGGCTGGCATGGCAAGCTTTCGCAAACAACAAGCAATTGATTGGTTACAGATTTTCTTAAAGGATCTTTTTGGGAGTTTTCTATTGTTACGGGAGGCTTACCCCAAACTGTAAAGAAGTATCTATATGCATAATCAGAATTACTACCCGTAATAAGAGCAAAATTAAAAGGTTTCTCTCCGGTTTTTTCAAAAACAAATTTTGCAACCTGTTCCATTTGATTCAACTGCCTATTTGGCTCGTACCGAAATGGAACACCTTGAATATTTACTAAAGCAAGCACGCCGACCAATATAGGAATTAAGATTTTGCCAAGTTTTGGCAGCTTTTTCTTTAGTTCAGATATACTAAATCCAACCAGCATAAAAGGCAAAGGAAACATAAAACCAAAGTAGTATTCATAAATTGCCTTTTTGTAAAACCCGAATAATAATACTCCAAAAAATATCCACGAAAAAAGCAAAAGATATTTATTATATTCGTTGCTATTTTTATTTAACGATTTATATACTTTGAGAGTTAGAATTATCAAGCTTAAAATCCCAAGAAAAAGAATAAATAAATACCATGCCGAAAATATTGGGTTGTTAAAATTAACTCTTTCCGGACTCGGAAAATTAACCACTAATCTTCCAAAAAGTCTAAAGAAAACATCATAAATAATTGCAAAAAATTGATTGTTTTCTCCTGTTTGTCCGGAATGAAAAACAAAATTAAAAATACTTCTAATGTTGGAGAAACCATGTCTAAATTCAAATGCCAAAAATGGCGACCACCCAATCAGAAACCCTGTAAATATTAGGACATATTGAACAACTAACTCCGAAATCAATTTAGGAAGTTTTCTAACTGATTTTATATTTGACAATAAAATATAAACTCCCAAGACTACTCCCAGAAAAAGCGCTAAATAATGAAGCTGAATTGCAATTCCCAGAAAAAAACCGCTAATTAGTAACAAATATTTTTTATTTGTAATTAATGCCTTATACGATAAATAGAGCACTAAAAGCGAAAAGAAAGGTAAAGGATTTGGATTCCATGAAGACCTTGAATAAGCAACAACAACCGGAGATATTGCATATAGAAGAGCTGTGATAATTGCTGCATATTTCCCAAAAAAATCATTAGAAATTTTGTAAATAAGCCACACAGTCGCAATGCCAAAAAGTGCCACCATTACCGAAGGACCAACTGGATCATAGTTAAAAATAAAGGTGAAAACCGCCATAAAATAATAGTAAATTGGTCCTAAGAAAAAACCGCCAACCGAAGCAGTCGGACCAAGAAGTGTTAACTTGCCATGCAAAATGTTATAAACCACTATGGCATCTCTTCCTTCATCTCCTAAGAAAGTCATGTAATCCCGGACTCTATACAATCTTAAAAAAGCAGAAATAAGCAGAATTAAAATAATTTCCCAATTCCTAAAGATTCTAGATTTTAGATTTAAAATTTTATCTTTCACTTGTGAGGCTTTTTTCTCCAGATGACAAATCTATACATGGTAAAATTCCAGAATAGGAGAACAACGGTTGCAAAAATAAAGTAGAAATTTGCGTATTTTCTGCCAAACATATATTCCAGGATATAAATTATTCCGGATTGAATAAGCAAAACCCCAATATTGGAAGTCAAGAAAAATACGACAATTTTTTTGATGTAACTTGAAAAATTTCTACTTTTATCTTCTTTAAATGTCCATAAGTTGTTGAGATTAAAATTGGAAAATATTGCCGGTTGGGCAGCAATCCAGCTTCCCAGGGCTAAGGGAAAACTGGTATATTTGATAAATAAATTATAAATAACCCACTGGATTACAAATCCTGTTCCTCCGACAACCAAAAATTTTCCAAAAGGGCCAAATGCCAATTCTTTAAATTTTGCAATAAAACAGTATTTTAAAACATCGTATATGTAGGATTTTGCTGCAAGTTTTGATCTTCCCATGGTTCTATCCGTAAAATTAATCGGTACCTCCTCAACTTTAAAGCCATCTTGTACTGCATGATGTAAGAATGATATTTGAAAAGTATAATTTCTAACCTCTTTTATGTCTTTACTTTCTTTTAAGAAAACTTCTTTTTTAATTGCTCTGTATCCGCCGGTCCAATCGTGAATAGAAAATCTCATTAAGATCGTTCTTATAAGAATATTTCCAAATATGGAATAGATTTTTCTAATTAATCCCCAATTCTCGGGAATTGAACCTCCACCGCTATAGCGAGTACCAATTACGAAATCTGCTCCCCCTTCTATTTTCTTAAGAAAATCCGGGACTTTATGAGGATCATGAGACAAGTCTGCGTCCATTTCAAACATAACTTCTGCCCCCATTTTATCGATTGCGTAAGCCATTGCTCTCATGTAAGCAGCTCCCAATCCTTGTTTTTCTCCAGAGATAAGGTCAATATTTTTCCATTTTTTCATAAGCTCTCTTACCTGATCTGCTGTACCATCGGGAGACTTATCGTCTGCGACTAAAATTGAAACTTCATGATTTTTAATCTGTGGAAGAACTTCTTCCTCTAAAATAGGTACAATTCTGTCGATATTACCTTTTTCGTTATAGGTAGGAATAATTATTACAACCTTCATAAGCTCTTAAAATATTGTATTGTTTTTTCTATACCCATTTCAATAGATACTTTCGGTTCCCAACCCAACATCCTTTTTGCCTTATCTATGTCCGGTTTTCTGGTTTTCGGATCATCTTCGGGCAAAGATTCAAGCTTGACCTTTAATTCTGAATTAATCATTTTTTTAATTAAATCTGCCATTTCCTGAACTGTCCTTTCATCCGGATTTCCCAAATTAAAAACCTCACCGTTGGAATTTTCGGAGAACATTGCTTTTTTTAATCCCAAAACCATGTCATCGATGTAGCAAAAACTTCTGGTTTGTTTCCCCGTTCCGTAAATTGTAAGAGGTTCATTTTTTAAGGCCTGATTTATAAAGTTTGAGACAACTCTTCCGTCATCTGCCCGCATACCAGGACCAAACGTGTTAAAAATTCTAATAATTCTAACGTTTAAATTATGTTTTCTGAAAAAAGCCATTGTTATTGCTTCACCAAATCTTTTTCCTTCATCATAAACCGATCTAATTCCGTTGGGATTAACGCATCCAAAATAGGTTTCGGGCTGAGGACTTATTTCCGGATCTCCATAAATTTCCGATGAAGAAACATAAAGAAATTTAGCTTTGTTTTTTTTAGCAATTTCTAAAAGATTGTACGTTCCGATTGAATTTACGAGAAGTGTTTCTATTGGAAATGCTATATAACTCCGGGGGCTTTTTGCGTTTGGCGATGCCGGAGATGCTAAATGAAAAATATAATCTACTTTTTCGTTTATGGAAAAATCTTTAGTAATGTTTACTTCTTTAAAAGAAAAATTTTTATCTGCTAGTAAATCCTTGATGTTTTCTTTTTCTCCGGTAATAAGATTATCTAAACAAATTATTCTAAAATTTTCTTTTAATAATTCGCGGCAAAAGTGGGAACCAATAAATCCTGCTCCTCCGGCTACTAAAACGGTCTGCATAATTATCTGTCTTTTTCGAGTTCGAGGTCGGCTTTAACCATCATTCTTACCAACTCTTTAAAACTTGTTTTCGCTTCCCATCCTAATTTTTTCTTTGCTTTAGTACAATCTCCAACTAAATAGTCAACCTCTGCGGGTCTCATGTGCTCAGGATGATCTGTCACAACATATTTCTCCCAATTTTTTATGCCGGCTGCTTCAAATGATAATTCTACAAATTCCCTTACCGAATGGTTTTCTCCTGTTGCAATAACAAAATCATCCGGTTCGCTTTGATTTAGCATTAACCACATTGCCTCTACATAATCACCGGCAAATCCCCAATCTCTCTTTGGTTTCAGATTTCCCAATTCGAGTGTTTTTTGTTTCCCAAGAGAAATTCTTGCAACGGCATGACTAATCTTTCTTGTAACAAATTCCAAACCTCTTCTTGGTGATTCATGATTAAAGAGTATTCCGGAGCAAGCAAACATATCATAACTTTCTCTGTAATTAAGAGTTAAATAATGACCATAAACTTTTGCTACTCCATAGGGGCTTCTGGGATGAAATCTAGTTGTTTCTTTTTGCGGCGTTTCTGTTACCTTCCCAAACATTTCGGACGAAGAAGCCTGGTAAAATTTAATCTTTTTATTAATAGTTCTTATTGCCTCAAGAATTCTGGTTACACCCAGCGCAGTAAATTCACCCGTTAGAACAGGTTGATTCCAGGAAGTTTTAACAAATGATTGAGCAGCTAAGTTGTAAACCTCATCCGGTTCCGATTTAAGTATTGCTTCCGATAAAGAACTTTGATCCAAAAGATCACCTTGCAATAATTCTATTTTTTCTTGAATATGGGCAATTCTCTCATTGTTTACGGTACTTGTTCTGCGGGTTAAACCATAAACTTTATAATCTTTTTTTAACAAAAATTCTGCTAGATATGAACCGTCTTGCCCTGTAATTCCGGTAATTAAAGCTCTTTTCATAGATATTATTCTAAATTATATTTCTAAAATAGTCCAGAGTATCTTTTAGAGTTTTTTCGATTTTAATTTCCGGTTCCCAATTGGTAATTCTTTTCATTTTGGAATAATCACAAATAAGTTCCTGGTTATCAACGGGGCGAAGTAATGATTTATCTATTTTAACTTCTATCTTTGCTTTTGATAACAATATAAGCTTCTCTAAAATATCGAAGATCTTATAAGAAATACCTGATCCGATATTATAAACCTCTCCGGGTTCTCCTTTTTCTATTAAAAGTGTATACGCCCTAACCATATCTCTAACGTCTGTAAAATCCCTACGCGTTTCAAGATTGCCGACTTTTAATATCGGTTCTATTTCTCCATTTTCTATCTGAACAATTTTTTTTGCAAAATCTGCAACAACAAATCCCTGAGACTGTGCCGGACCAATATGGTTAAAGGGTCTAACTCTTATTGTTTTTAAATTATAAGTTAAAAAATATTGGAGACCTAAAAAATCCTGAGCAATTTTTGAAACCGCATATGAACTAGTAGGATTAAAAGGTGCTTCTTCGTTAAGAGGATTATTTTTTTTATCTACTTTACCGTAGATTTCTGCAGAGGAAACAATTAAAATTTTTGTTCCGAACAAATCTGCTTTTTTAACTCCCTCTAGGATATTTAATTCCGTTTCGATATTACTTACCAATGTTTGTTTTGGATTATTAAAACTCTTGGAAGATGATGCTAAAGCCGCAAGGTGAAAAATATAATCAGGTTTAATTTTGGCAATCATTTCCTCAACTTTATCCTGAAGACTTAAATCTATTTTTTCAAAATTTATTTTTTGAGAAAAATCAGCAACATTATTAAAACTACCTTCTGTAAGATACGTTCCAAACAACTCATAGTTGCCCAAGGTATTTAAATATCGGAGGAGGTGAGAACCGGCAAAACCTGTGGATCCTGTAATTAATACTTTTTTCATCTTCCAACCCCTAGATAAGTAAAACCTAGGTTCCTTAACTGCTCTGGATCATAAATATTCCTACCATCAATTATTACAGGGTTTTTCATAAGTTTTTTTAATTTTTTAAAATCTATTTCTTTAAAATCATTCCATTCCGTAACAATAATAAGCGCATCTAAATCTTTTGCTAAATCGTAAACATCGGAAGCAAAATCTATTTCCTTAATAATTTCTCGAGCTTTTTCCATTGCCTGAGGATCAAATGCGACTATTTTTCCACCGTCTTTTTTAATTAACTCAATAATGTCAATCGATGGGGCATCTCTCATGTCATCGGTATCCGGCTTAAAAGTAAGACCAAGAATTCCAATTCTTTTACCTCTTAAGTCTCCTAAGATATTTCGTGCTTTCCTAACAATATCCCGCTTTGCTTGATCATTTACTCTTTCTACGTCTTCTAAAATTGAAAACGAATAATCGTAATCTTTGGAAATTGCAATCAATGCTTTAACATCTTTGGGAAAACAGCTCCCGCCATATCCCGGTCCGGGAGACAAGAATTCTTTCCCTATTCTTTTATCATATCCCATTCCCTCTAAAACTTTTAATCCATCCGCGCCTAAAAGTTCCGAAAGTTTTGCGATAGCATTTGCAAAGGAAATTTTTGTTGCTAAGAATGAATTTGATGCGTATTTAATTAATTCTGCAGTTTCGAGGTTTGTCAGAGCAAACTGACAATCTAAAGGCTTGTGAAGCTCCATTAATATTTTTTTTGGTTTTTCGTCTTGCGTGCCAATAACCACCCTGTCCGGTTTTAGAGTATCGGAAATAGCTGATCCTTCTCTTAAGAATTCGGGACACGAGGCAATATGAAACTCCGTCCTTTTCGGTTTTTTGGAATCAATTAGTTGACTTACCTTTTTGCAAGTTCCCGGAGGAACCGTACTCTTAACAGCAACTATCGTATAACCCTTTAGGTTTTTCGCTACTTTTTCGGCTACTTCAAAAACCGTAGAAAGTTGAGCATCTCCTGTTTTTTGAGGAGGGGTGCCAACGGCAATAAATACTATTTCGGAAGAAGGAATGCTTTTTTCATAATCCATGGTAAATATGAGTCTTTTTGCATCTATATTTTTTTTGACCATTTCCGTAAGTCCCGGTTCGTAAAAGGGTGTTATCCCTTTATTAAGATCCTCAATTTTTTTGGGAGTATGACCAATAACCCAAACCGTATTCCCTAAATCGGCAAATACAGCCGCTGTTACAAGTCCTACATATCCATGACCTATAAAAGTAATTGTCATATATATTATTTTAAGATCTGCAAGCCTTCCTCAAAAGTATGCATATTTACTCCAAGCTGTTTTATTTTAGCATTGCTAAGCGCTGATGAAAAGGGCTCAGGAGGACGACCAACTAAGAATTCTTCCCGGGTAGTTTTCTTAACCAAAGATTTATCTAAATTAAAATTATTTGCAATCATAATAACTGCATCGTATAAACTCACAATTTGACCACCCGCAGTATGAAAAATACCCGTAGTTTCTTTTTCTATTAATGCTTCAAAAACAATTGCAAGATCGTCTATAAAAGTTGGGGAAATTAACCGGTCTGTTAAAACAGGAATTAATTTTCCATCTTTTAACAAATCTCTAAAAAAACGGACAAAGTCGGGTTTTTCGTAAGATGATCTATAGGGATATGCAATTCTCGTAATTGTCCATGGGGAGCTTATCTTTTCGATAACTTTCTCAGCTTCATATTTAGTTACCGCGTACCAACTTAAAGGATTTGGCAAGGCATCTTCCGTAAATCCGCCCTCGGGCATATTATCTCCTCCTAAAACTAAATCTGTTGAGATATAAATAATCTTTTTTCCGGTTTTTTCACATGCCTTAGCAACATTTTGAGTCCCAATTACGTTTACTTTCCACGGCTCACTTTCTTCTTTAAGCTCTTTTTCCTTTTCTGCTCCTTTAACGTCCGTATAAGCTGCCAAGTGAAGCACTACAGGCGCCTCCGAAGCGCTTATTTTATCAAAAACAGCTTTGGGATCAGTAATGTCAATTCCCGTTTTCCTGCTAATATCTTCAAATTCAAACTTATCGGAGAGAAGCTCAATAATTCTTGAACCAACAAGTCCGGAAAGTCCTGTTCCTAAAATTTTTTGTTTTGTCATAATATTTTTTATTTAAGGGTATCCCAATAGCCCAAGATTATTCCTCTATTGTTGTACGAAAATTATTCTTTAGTGTGGATAAATTAGAATAGTTGGTCTATATTCCCCCCTAAATTATTATGGAGAATATCCGAATAATTTTCTTCTTTTATTTTTTGCCACCATTCCTTATTTTCACCGTACCATTGAATTGTTTTCTCAAGCCATTCGTCAAAGTTATGCAAAGGCTTCCAACCCAACTCTTTGTGGATTTTGCTCCAATCAACATCGTATTTACGATCATTTCCCTGCCTATCCTTAACTAATTGAATATAATCCTCCGGTTTTCCCATTAATTTTAAAATTTTCTTAACAACTTCTAAATTAGAAATTCCTTTATGCATTCCACCGACCAAATATGTTTCTCCGATTTTTCCTTTCTCTAAAATTAACTCTATTGCCCTAACATGATCTTCTACATATAACCAATCTCTAACATTTTTACCATCACCATGAAGCGGAACTTTTTTATCTTCTAAAAGATTTGTAACTGCAATCGGAATAAGTTTTTCGGGATACATTGCAGGACCGAAGTTGTTAGAACAATTACTTATCGTAATGGGAAGTCCGTAGGTATGATGATATGCCCTAACTAAATGGTCAGAACTGGCTTTTGTAGCAGAATAAGGACTGGAAGGATCATATTTTGTTTCTTCGCTAAATTGAGAATTACTATCTAGTTCTAGGCTACCAAACACTTCGTCTGTAGATATATGATGAAACCTTTTAACCTTATGTTTTTTAGTAGCTTCCAAAAGAATATATGTTCCGACAATATTTGAATGAATAAATGGATATGGATCCATTATGGATCTGTCGACATGGGTTTCTGCCGCAAAATGGACAACAATATCTACTTCTTTCATTGCCTCATCAACAATTTGAGGATTACAAATGTCCCCATGAATAAATGAATAGTTAGGATTTCCCAATACTCCCGCAAGATTGGCAATATTTCCTGCGTAAGTTAATTTATCTATGTTAACAATCTTATCTTGAGGATGATTCTTCATCCAATAGAGAATGAAGTGCGAACCGATAAATCCTGCTCCGCCTGTTATCAAAAGCTTCATATTAGCCTATTTATATTAGCATGGATGGTTTGTCAGTACAACCTTATTATGCTATATTAGCTTATATGGACAACCCTTACAAACTTGCAATTTCCCCCGATGATCTTTCGTGGCCCAAAATGATAGAAACAACCGAAATTTCCGATCTTTTAGTTTACAAGAGGGAAACTTTTGAAGATAACAGAGGATTTTTTAGAGAGGTCGTAGAACTTAGAGATCTCGAAATTGTTTTAGGCAGAAAAATTCAAGTTACACAATGGAATCATTCCAATTCTCATTCCCGGGTAATTCGCGGATTTCACGCAGAGCCATGGGAAAAAATAATCTATGCTGTTAGAGGAGAAGTCATGGCTGTAATAGTTGATTTCCGCACCGATTCTCCTACGTTTGGCAAAGCCGTAAAGATAATGCTTGGTGAAAATAATAAAAAAACTTTATACATTCCTAAAGGAATGGCAAATTCTTTTTGCGTGTTAGGAGATAAAGACGTTGAATACATGTATATGTTAACCGGATATTTCGGAGGAAAACCAACTCCTGCCGTCTCCTGGCAAGATCCAATGCTTACAAAACAATTTGGAGGATGGCCAATAAAAAATCCAATCGTAAGTCAAAAAGATATGAGCTACTCAACACTTAAAGAAAAATTCGGATCGGAAGTAAATTTCTCCAAATTCCCCTGGCTTAATGAGTAATTAATTTTTAACAGTTAATTTTGAAAGGGCTTTTTCCTGTAAAAAATCTATTCCTTTATTAATAATCCAAAATACAAAATAAGGGTAAGTGTTTTGATAATTTTTTTTATAAAATATCTTCATCGCTTTAAAACGTTCTTTTTGCAGCATTCTTTTTACCTCAATATTTGCTGTAGTAATATTTCTTGTTTTCTTTTTTATACCGCTTGTAACTCCACCGATATGCATTATGCTAACTTCCCCAACATAATAAATCTTAAACCCTAGCTTTTTAATGTTATAGCAAAATTGCAAATCTTCACCGTAGAAAAAATAATCCTCATCCCACCATTCAACCCTTTCCCCAACAAGTCTGGGAACAAGCATAAATGCGCCTTCGATAGCATCAACTTCATGTGTTGTATTTAAGTTTTTCCAACCCTGAGTGTAACCTGCAAAAAATTTGCTTTTGGAAAAGATTTTTTGAATACCGGAAAAATAGCAAAAAGCATTCCATGGTGTTGGAAAACCTCTGTGACAATTAATGTCAAAATCCCCATCTTGGTTGACCAGTTTGCATGAAGACGCACCGATTTCCGGATGATTCTCCATAAAATCAATTAAATAGTTAAGGGTTTTTTTATAAACAATTGTGTCGGGGTTTAAAAAGAGAAGATATTTTCCTTTTGAACCTAAAACTCCTCTATTGTTTCCTGCAGAAAATCCAATATTTCCGCCGTTATCTACAATCTGAAAGTTATTTATTTTTGATTTCTTTTTATACTCTTTAAAAAAATCTAAACTTCCGTCTGTTGAAGCATTATCCGCAACGATTACTTCATATTTTCCACTTGCAATTTCCTCCGGATAGTTGTCTTCTATAGATTTTACAGCCTGTAAGGTAAAATCTTTTGCATTGTATGTAAGAATAATTACTGAGAGTTCTGTTTGATTATTTTCTTCCGATTTCATGAAATAACCGTCCTTAAGCTAAGCTTATCATAACAATAGCGTCAGATTGAGCGTAATGCCTCTTTATAGGTCTTTAAAAGATACGAAGATCCAGTTAGTTTTCCAATAATAATTAGAAATACAGCCTTAATGGTTAAAATTGTTTTTAAAATCAAATATTCTGCATAAGATTTATGTTTTTTATAAAAATAAAGTAAATTTTTGTAAATATTAACTATTGCAAACGTCCTACTCGTACTCCCATGTTCCGCATGTAAAACGGTAACTTCGGGGTAAAAAAATGTTCCATATCCTTTTAGCTTTGCCCTGTAACAAAGTTCCATATCTTCCGTATACATAAAAATTTTTTCATCAAAACCGTTAAGATTTTCAAAAATTTCTTTTTTAATCATAAACAGACCTCCTTTCACCCATTCTACTTTTTTAATTTCTGTCGGGTTTTTATCGATAATTCCAAACCTTTGCATTCCCAAAAGCAATAAAATTACCTTTGTTAAGGAATAAAAACTTCCGACAGAAACTTGGATAGATCCATCCGTGTTTCGAAGCTGCCCACCTAAAATTGATATTTCATCATGCTCTTTTAGATATTTAGCCATTTGCAGAATTCCATTATCCTCTGCCGTAGTATCGTTATTTAAAAATAACAGCAATTCTCCTTTTGCGTTTTTTGCTCCTAAGTTATTTCCTTTGCCAAATCCCCCATTTTCCTTACTTTCCAAAACTATTGAATTTTTATAATTATTCTCTTTAATAAAATCCCTAATTGACCCTACTGAACCATCGTTTGAGGCATTATCCACGATAATTGTTTCAATTTGGTTTTGAGAAAATTCTTTTTCAAATTGGTCTTGAAGTGATTTTAAACAAGCAATTGTTAAATCTTTTTTTTTATAATTTATGGTAATAATCGAAATTAGCACTAAACTCCCTTTCCGCCCATAAAAACAAAGAAAATTGTAGAAATTCCAAGAGCTCCAATAAGAACATATTCTATCACAATTTTTGACGTTAAATCGTGATTTAGCAAATGATGTAAAATTCCCCAAATAACATAAAATATTGCAGTTAAAATAAATATTGTTATTTGTAAATCCTTATTGCCTGAGGCTAAAATTGCAAGCAATAAGGACAATGCAAGCATCGCAATTAAAGAAATGTAATAGCCCAGATGATTTTGAATTTTTTTATACACTAAATAACTAACCCCCTTGTAAAGATAATAATAAGTAAAATCATTAGGCTAAAAAAAAGTATATGATCTACGTTATGCCCAACAGCCCTAACAATTCTTTTTCTCTTAACAAATATCAAATCCATTGTAAGAATAAAAATAAATGAAGATATTACAATTAATGCTAGATTCTTTGTCAGCATTCCGGAATTAACTTTGGGAGGTGTTTTTACAGATCCCATAACAGAATTTCCTTTAATAGTAGGTGTATTTTTATTTGAGTTATGAACCGGTATCTGAGTTAATAGTGCAGGATTACTAGCCTGTTTTTCAGGTTCGGAAACAGGTTGTTTTTCTTGTTGAGAAATAGCTGCCATCTCAACCAGCTTTTTATCTTCCCCGCTAATTGTTGCAGTAGCCTGAGGCTCGGAAACAGATCCAAACATTTCTACAACCAAAACCGTATCTTCCCCGCTTAATCTTCCTGTTTGTACTGAAAATCCAACATTGTTGTAGCTATTTGAGAGCACATTTTTTCTGTGACTCGGACTTGCCATCCAAGCATTTATCACATCTTGCGAATTAGTAAAGCCTTTTGCAAGATTTTCTCCTGCATAAACATAGCTATATCCGGCAGATCTTATAAAAGACCATGGTGTTGTTCCTCCAGGTGAAATATGCGCCCAATAATTTTCCGCAAACATATTCTGAGCTTTGCCGGAGGCGGCATTAGATAGTCTCTGATCTATGGAAAGCGGTGGCAATCCGTTCTCGGCTCGTTTTTGATTTGTTAAATTTAGCAGATCGGAAACCGTAATGTCAGAAGAAATACCCAAAACAGAAGGAAAAGCCTTGCTTACATAATTTAAAGTAAAAGCTCCAAAGAAAAAAATTAGTATTACCAGTAGTAATGACTCATGATGAAGTAATTTTGCCCTATAATTATTTGTATGATGAGGAATAAAAAAATTAAGAAAAAACCTTATCATTAGCCTAGTATAGCATTAATATTTTGGTTCCTCCAAATCCCCTAATTTTTTACCGTTAATTGGAATTTTTAAGGCCATCGCCAGGGAATTCGCAATTGATACTCCCACTCTTAATCCGGTAAATGATCCAGGACCCGTATTTACCTTAATTTTGGAAATATCATGGACATCTAAGCCATTCTTTTTTAAAAGACGGTCTATCATTGTTAAAATTACCTGCGATCCTTTTTTATTCTCCGCATTTACCTCTTTTCTAATTCCATTAATATCCAAAGCTATTGAAATTCTTTTCCTATCCCCCGTATCTATGTATAAAACTACATTTTTTAAACCATAACTTTTAACTTTTAACTTTCCACTTTTAACTCTTATTGCTCCTTCCCTTAAAACTTTCCAGGGATCAACCGAACAATCAACAACGGTTGAAGGTTGTTGCATTTTACCGCCACCCGGTAGAACAAAATCAACTAATTTTATTAAGTCTTTATCCAAGTCTTCTATTTTATAAGGAGTGTTGTCCCCCGAAAAATTCGCAGAAGGTGCTAAGAGCGGAACACCAATTAAAGATATTGCTTTTAATATTTGTTTATTATCCGGAATTCTAACCCCTAAGTTATTTCCGCCGCCTCTTACCAAAACCGGCACTTTTTCTTTTTTGCAGGGTAAAATAACTGTAAGTGCTCCTGGCCAGTGTTTTTTAATCAGCCCATTTTCTACTTCTCCCGGAATTGGTAATAAATATTTTTGCGCCATCTCCTTACTATTTACTAAAACGGGAACAGCTTGATACTGCGGTCTTTTTTTTAATTTAAATAATCTTTCTACTGCTTTTTCATTGTCCATTCTGCAGCCAATTCCCAAAGCCGTATCTGTCGGAAAAATAACGACACCACCATGATTTAGTATTTCTACTGTCTTATTAATATCCTTATTCATATATTTATATTCGTCCAAATTTTTAATTTTCAATTTAAAATGAATTTCTAATGACTTCATATTTAAAAATTGAAACATTTGGATTTGATTAGAAATTAAGAATTAGAAATTACATATATTTAATCGTTATTTCTCTAGTGTCGTCTTGGGATTTAAAATAAACTTCTATTCTTCTTTTTGGTAAAAAATTCCCTAATTTTTCTGCCCATTCAACGGCAACAATATCTTTACCGTTTTTAATAATTTCATCAAGCCCTATCTCCCTAATATCATTATCATTTTGAGTTCGGTACAAATCCACATGATAAAAGTTACCATTTACTATTTTGTATGTTCTTAAAATTATGAACGTCGGAGATATTACTCTTTTGTTAATCCCAATACCCCTTGCAAAACCTTGAACAAAAGTAGTTTTTCCGCTTCCTAAATTTCCGTAAAGAGCAATTACCGTTCCTTTATCGATTTTACCGGCTAAGTTTTCGCCCAATTTCCGGGTTTCTTCAAAATTTTTAGTAATAAATTTATTATTTTTATTCATTAATTAATCTATCTTTTCTGATTTTTTGGACACCAGCCACTATACCACAGGCAATTAAAAAAGCAAAACCAATTCCAATTAAAACTTGGCTAATTCTGTTCTCGCTTGCCGCAAGTACTTTTGTTGTTTTTTGAGGTTCTTTTGTCAAACCCGCGGATATTGACGCTGTTGATTCTCCTAGAATATTTCCGGTTTTTGACGTTAAAGGACTTATTGAGCCAATTAATTTTTTTGTTAAAATTTGAGTTCTAGTTGGAGTTGGAGTTTTGTAGGAAATAGGCGTAGGAGAGTTTGAAACTGGCGCAGGAGTTGGAACGCTTGTAGGAACAGGCGTTGATGTAGGCATGTTTATTACGATCGAAACTGCACTGTTATTTGGATCTTCCGAACCTTGACCGCCGGAACTAGTATAGCGTCTTATCCGCATTTTATAAGAACCTTGACCGTCGTAATCAGAACTGTTTGGAGCTCCAAGTCTAGACTGTAAAGATGCCGAAGCTGTACTTTTAGAATTTATTATCGTAATTGGAAAATATTGTTTTCCTTCAGAACCGCTATACCAATCACTGCCGTTATAAGTTTCGCCAAAATAATTTGACGTACCATCTTTATACAAATCAACCCTAATATAATTAGTTCCTGATGAGGCACCTAAAACAGAAACATTAACTGTAAAAGAATCAGAAGAAATTGATGAAGGAAAATTAGTGATACCTACGGAAACCGCAAAAACACTTTTTGTTAAGGGTAAACAAAATAGAAATAGTAAAATAATTAATCCGCTTATAAAAATTTTCACTTTTATTAATTATATTAATAAAAGTATTACTTAAATTAATAAAAATATCAAAGTGGAGTTTTAAAAAACTATAATGTCCCGTACTGGAAAATTTGCGAAGTACTGTAGTGATCTGTAAAATTTAAATCCGGTCCGTACCACGGATCATTCATTATGTAATTTCCTCCGGATCCGCTTTTTAAAACAACAAAATGCATCCCATATGAACCCGCCCTAACCCCTGTTATAACAACATTTCCGCCTGAAAGTTTTGAATCCATATCCGCCTGATTAAACCCCCAAGTAGAATTAAATCTTCCGGCCCAGGGAATAAGCATGTATGCAGTATTAGAAAAGAAATAACTTGAATTTGCAGCAATGTCTGCAGGAGTAACATTATTTCCATTTTTCTTTAAAACCATTGCAACCGAGGTCAATAAACATCCGACATCCCAAACCTGATCCGATGACGAACCAATTGTATTTCTTCCCCATCTTTCATCTCTTTGGTTATAGTACCATCCATCCGGACTCGGCTGTGGAGGCAGAATTGAGACAGACCCACCGGTTTTTGATGTGGAAAAAGATTTAAAAGCAGATATTTGCGCTTTAGCCTCTTGTAAAAGCTTTTGGTATTTCTGTTCGTCATTTTGAGTTACAGAGAGCAACTGCTGCTTACTATCTTTTTCTGTATCTAGCTGAGCAGTATATGCTTCGAGCTGCTTTTTTAGAGATTCTACTTTTTTCTTTTTATCTTCAAAGATATTTTTTTGATTCGCATAATCCACTTTTGCCTGCTGGGTATCGTAAATAAGTTTTTTATCGTGAACCTGCGCTATTCTTAAGTAGTTAAGTCTGGAAAAAAAATTGGAAATATTACTTGACGCAAGCAATACCTGAAAAGATTGAGTTCCGCCAACCTCATAAGTCGCTATAATCCTATTTATTAAAACCTTTGTCAGTTCACCAAGATTCTTTTCTAAAACAACAATTTTCTTGTCTGCAGTATCTATATCCGCGGAAAGACTAAGAAGCTCGGACCTTGTGCTATCAATTCTATATTCCGTAAGCTTTATCTGACTATCCATAACCGCAATTTGTGAATATAGTGTTTTTGCTTGTCCCTGTAAGTCTGCAATTTTTTGTTCGTATTGTTTTATTAGCTTTTCAACTGTTGAGGTATCAGGAGCCTGTGTGGGAGTAGGTGTTAAATCGGAAGATTGAGCCCAAATGCTTTTAGCAGAAAAAATTAGGAGTATTGTTAGGACTAAAAGTAAAAATATTTTCTTTATTAAAATCATAAATCATATTATTTTAAGTATCTTAAAACCGCCAAGAAACTGGAAACTGCTCCCAGGATAACCGCCAGCAATAATTCCAGACCCAATAATCCAACGAAGAAAAGAAGCGGAACAGGAAAAAGAGAAATACCTTTTAAAAATGACGAGAGAAAAGGCGTTGCGTATAAAAGCACTGCGGACGAAACAATCCAACCGATTATTGCCCCAACAATTCCGTAAAAAATTCCTTCGTAAATAAAAGGCCATCTAATGTGCCAGCTTGTTGCTCCAATTAATTTCATTATTTCGATATCTTCTTTTTTTTGCGATATTTTAATTCCAATAATCGTAACCATTATAAAAACCGACACTAACGACAAAACTATAATTAACACTACTCCAATTGTGCGAAGAGCATTTGTCCAAGAAGTTAAAGTTGCAACAACGTCTTTTTGAAATATTACTTCCTGAACAATTGGAGACGCCTTAAGAATTTCCGATACTCCAACTAAGTCATCTATCTTAACCGTTGATATTTCCAAAGAAGAGGGGAGAATATCCGCAGTAACAAGGTCCAGAAGCAAAGGGTCATTTTTATTTTGTTCTCTGTAAATCTTAAGCGCTTCTTCTTTGGAAACAAATTTAGCAGAAGCTATTTTTCCACTTGATTCCAAGCTCGCTCTTAATCCGTCCATGTCGCTTTGTTTTGCCTCGCTTTTGAAAAAAGCCGTTGCTTGCGGTTTTGATTCGAAAAAATTAATAATTTTTGAGGATCCCAATAGGAGAATTGTAAAAAAAGAAATTGTCAAAAAAGTCAAAGCCATAATCATAATTGCAGCAAAAGCCTGATAAGGAGACCTTCTAATATTTTTCCAGGTTGTTTTTATAAATTTCATTTTTTCTCCTCTTTTATTGTATCCGATTTTTGTTCTTGAATATCCGGGGTTTTATAATGGTGTGAATGATGAGAATTATCTATTTTTACATCTTTTTTCTCTTTTGGAAGCTTGCTATCCTTGGCAATATTACCTTTATCCATTTCTATAATTCTTTTGGGAAGATTTTTAATGATATCCAAATTGTGAGTTGCCATTACTATGGTCGTACCTTTTTCATTTATATCCGAAAGAAGCTTTATTATATCCCAGGAATTAGCCATGTCCAGATTTCCCGTTGCTTCGTCTGCCAAAATTATGTCAGGAGATAAAACCAATGCTCTTGCAATTGCCGTTCTTTGCAGCTCTCCGCCGGAAAGCTGCACCGGAAATTTTTCCTTATGAGAAGCTAAACCAACCTGAGCAAGAACGTCGTTTACCTTTTTTTTTGCTTCTTCCAACTCGACTTCTGCTACCTCAAGCGGAAGCATAACATTTTCAAAAATGGTCCTATCCATCAACAATTTTAAATCTTGAAAAATAACACCAACTTTTTTTCTCAGATGAGAAATCTTTGCTTTTGGAAGCCCTACGATATCCCAATCATTAATCACAATCGTTCCGCCTGTTGGCAAAATTTCCCGTATTAAAAGCCTAAATATTGTAGTTTTTCCCGATCCGCTTGGACCAACGAGAAAAACGAATTCTCCTTTATCTACATTAAAAGAGATGTTAGAGAGACCAAAAACACCTGTGCCGAATTTTTTCGAAACCTTATCCAGTTTTATCATTGTTAAGAAGAGCTTATTCGACAACTTCTATTTTGCCGACGTCCATTAGCCAACCCGCGTGTTGAGCTTTTTGAGTTTGACCCCAAACCTTAATTTTTCTATTGAGGTATTTAGTAAGATCAACCGTTGAAGACGTGAGGTAAACATTCTGGCTATCTCCGCCTGGTCTTACCAGATGAAATGCTCCTTCTCCTTCTATTCCGCCTTGTTTAAGCGAACCCTCTGCCGTGTCTTTGAAAACTTTTTCGTCTCCTGACCCCTCAGTTGTTCCTTTTGCAACAGTAGAGGCAGTAATTGAGTTTTTTACGTTTGCTATTGTCCCATTGCTTCTGGTTAAGAGATAACCCGTTGTGATACCTAAAATCGCAGCAACAACTAAAATGATTATTAATTTTCCACTCATAAAACTAGCGTTTGTAGAATCAAAACTGTGAACTAAAGATTTCTCTTTTTCTTCTTTTGAATCTATTGGATCCATAATACAACTATTACTTAGTTAACCATATTTTAGACGATTTGGCAACCCTAAAGCTTTCTAAGTTCCGCGTCTATAAACTTATCAAGGTCTCCGTCTAAAACTGCACTTGTATTTCCTGTTTCATATTCTGTGCGCAAATCTTTAACCATTTGGTAAGGATGTAATATATAGGAACGGATTTGATTTCCCCAGCCAGGTGTTTTATATCCCCCTTTTAATTCCATTTCCTTTTTCTTTCTCTCTTCTTCTTGTTTTATCCATAATTTTGCTTTAAGAATTTTAAGGGCGTACTCTCTATTTTTACCTTGATAACGCTCCGATTGTGCCGTAACTACAATTCCGGAAGGGATATGTTTTAAACGAACAGCCGAAGAAACCTTTTGAACATTTTGCCCCCCATGAGAACTCGCTCTATAAAATTGCCAATCTAAATCATCTTCTTTTATCTCAATCTTGCCTTCTTCGCCAACATCGGGAAGAACCTCAACTAAAGCAAATGATGTCTGTCTTAAGTTATCTGCATTAAAAGGAGACTGTCTGACTAAACGGTGCACTCCTGCTTCATGTTTTAAAAAACCATACGCATATTGTCCGGAGACGGTTACGATTACACTTTTTAAACCGGCTTCGTCTCCCTGGGTCTCCTCAATTGTTTCAAAACTAAAGCCTTTTCTTTCAAAATACCGCGTATACATCCTATAAAGCATCTGTGTCCAATCCATTGCTTCTACCCCTCCTTGTCCCGAATGCAGATAAAGAATTGCATTCCCGCTGTCATATGGCCCGGAAAGATAAAGAATAATTTCCATTTCTTCCAATAGTTTTTCCGCTTCTTCTTTTTTATCCTCCTTTATTAATTCTGACAATTTTCCCGAATCTGCAATTTCTTTTTGAAGAGTAGAAATCTCTTTCATTTTTACAGCAGCCAACTGATGATCCTGCCAAAAAGAAGGTCTTGTAGCCTCTGCCTCCAGCTCTCTAATTTTTTGCCCTTTTTTATCTATGTCTAATTTTTCGAGAAGCTTAACAACTCTCTCTTTAAGTTCTTCCATTTTTTTACCTCACTATCAGGGAAGCAAACATTATTATAGCCGATCCTCCCATGGCGGCAAAAGTAAGCCATAATAAAGTCGTGGAAATCAAAGGATTTTTATGCTCTCCCATAATTTTTTTGTTATTGGAAACTCTGGCTATAACGAAAATTAAAGGAACTGAGGTAACTCCATTAAATACAGCTGCAAAAACCAAAGCCTTAATTGGGTCAACGCCGATAAAATTTATTAAAAGTCCAATTAACGTTGACACAATTATCACCCCATAAAATCCGTGAGCTTTCTTAAACTTAAGAAATAATCCTTCTCTCCAATGAAAAGCTTCGGATAATGCGTAAGAGGCAGATCCTGCTAAAACCGGAACTCCCAGAAGACCAATTCCGACAACCCCTGCTGCAAAAATGGTTTTAGCAATTAAGCCTGAATTAGGAAAAGTAGAGACAAGCGGCTCCAAAGCTTTTGCCGCATCAGCGGCTGTACTAATATTCGTAACTCCGTTTGAATTTAAAACAGAAGCTGTTGTAATAATTATAAAAAAAGTCATTAATTCCGAGAAAAGCATTCCTAAAAATGTGTCTATCCTAAGATTTCTTAAAAAACGCTTACTAATTCTTGGAATTCCTCCATTTTGACCAAGTCTTTTTTCTTCTATTTCCTCTTCTACCTCCTCCGATGCCTGCCAAAAAAACATATAGGGAGAAATTGTCGTCCCCAAGACTCCGGTAAGAATAAAGAAAAAACCAAAATCAAACTGAATGTGCGGAATAAATGTTGCCCTTAAAACAACCGGCCAATTTTGTCCTGCGATTAACGCTGTTACAGGATAAGCAAGAAGAGCTAAGGAGAGCCATTTAAGAATTTTAGCGTAGGCAGAATAAGAAGTAAAAACCTCCAGAGCAAGCATTACAAAGGTAAAAATTAGAGCCCAGTAGGTAAACGAAATTGGAATTATTAGCCTCATCGATTCTGCCATTGCCCCAATGTCTGCTCCAATATTTATTGTGTTGGCAAGTACAACAAGAGCAACAACAAAATAAAGTATTTTTTTGCTGTAATAATCCCTAACTACGGCTGCCAAGCCCTTTCCCGTTACTGCTCCTACCCTTGCGCAAGCTTCTTGAACGGCAGTCATCAAAGGGTACATAAGAATTACCGTCCAGAGTTGTCCATAGCCAAATTGAGCACCGGTTTGTGAATAAGTAGCTATTCCCGAAGGATCATCATCAGCAGCCCCCGTAATAAGACCCGGACCAAAAATTTTTAGAAATCTACTAAATCTATTTTGGTTTTTGTCCGACGGTTGGCGGATTTTTTCTGCTGACATTTTATAAACTTTTACAAAGATTCTCACACATGCTTCTTGCTTGACTACCGGGATAATTCTCTAATGTTTTTATGTCTTGAATTAATTTTTGCACTTGTGGAGAAGATGTTGCAACGTCTGTAATGTTAATTTCATCTGCTTGTTGTTTTATCAAATCTACTTTTCCCCGAACCGCTTTTTGCACGTCTTCCGTACTTATTCCCTTAACTCTTTTTTCTTGTATACCGGCAATCTTTGGAATACTTTCCGAATTTGCAAAAAAATAAAACTTAAAAAATAAAATTAAAATTAAAATACCTACTAAGATAAAAAAGGCAAGAATAAGTTTTTTTAGATCCCATTCGCGATTTTTCTTCGCTTCCCTCATAACACCTATTCTAGGTAATAACAAAAGCTTTTGCAAACTTATTTATCCTAAATTATAAATCTTTAGTTCCTCTTTAAACTTAATACGTAATCCTTTATACTTTATACCAATTAGTGAATATCTTTAATACTATAATTTTATCTTTAGTAGAGGGAATAACGGAATTTTTACCCATTTCTTCCACCGGACATTTAATTCTTACTGCTAATTTATTAAAAATTTCCCAAACAAACTTTGTTAAAGATTTTGAAATTATAATTCAGTTAGGAGCCATTTTATCCGTAATCTTTTTGTATTGGAAAACATTAATTGCAAATAAACAAGTCTGGAAAAGAATTGCCGTCGCCTTTTTACCAACTGCCGTAATCGGTTTTGCTTTGTACAAAATTGTAAAAACTTTTTTGCTCGGAAATACTTACGTAACCCTTGCGGCTCTTTTAATCGGAGGTGTACTCTTAATTATTTTAGAACTAATTTATAAGGAAAAAGATCATCATATTGAAAATATCGAAAAAATGAGCCTAAAAAATGCTTTTTGGATTGGGGTTTTTCAATCCTTTGCTATAATCCCAGGAGTTTCCAGATCCGCCGCTACCATTGTTGGAGGACTTTTTTTGGGGACAAAAAGAAAAACCGCAGTTGAATTCTCCTTTTTACTTGCAGTCCCAACAATGTTTGCCGCATCTGCTTTGGACATTTTAAAAAGCGATTTTTCTGCTTATAATCCTAACGAGTATTTAATGCTGGTAATTGGACTTATTGTCTCATTTATGGTCGCCATATTGGCAATTAAATTCTTTTTAAATTTTATAAAAAACTACACATTTATTCCTTTTGGAATCTACAGAATAATTATTGCTGTTCTTTTTTGGTTTTTTATAATAAGGTAGTTCGTGATAGAATAGAAGCATGAATTTAAAAAATCTTCAGGAAAGAGTATCTAATTTAGAAGACAAAACAAAAACAAAATATATCGTTGAATCTCCAAAAGAGAGAGAAATTCTTGCAAAAACCGTAAAACTTAACGAAGAAGTTGGAGAACTCTGTAACGATATTTTGGGTATTCTAAAACTACAAAGAAAATCAAAATTGGAAAATTTTGACAAAAGAAATATTTATCAGGAATTTGCCGATGTCATAATTACAACTATTCAACTTGCACATGTTGCAGGAGTAGATATCGAAAGGGCGGTTTTGGACAAGATGAATAAAATTGAGGATAGACTAGAAAAAGAAAAGAAAAAACATGTCCACGTTTAATAGAATTTTTGCAATTGTTGCAAAAATTCCTAAAGGCAAAGTTTCCACCTACAAAGCAATTGCCAAACTCGCAAATACCACTCCCAGAGTTGTGGGTTTTACCTTGCATACAAATAAGAATACCAAACTTATTCCGTGTCATAGAATTATAAAGTCAGACGGAACACTTGCCGAAGGCTACGCTTTTGGAGGAAAAACCGAACAAAAAAGAGAATTAGAAGAAGAAGGGATTAATTTATCTGAATAAATGGCTCGGGATTTGTAAACTTTATCTTACTTATTGTTCGTTTAATTCTTTTTTCAGAAGATCCTTTACAGCAAGTCCATGTATTACCTTTCCATTTTTATCATAGCGGGAACCATGGCAGTAATAAAAATAGAAAACAGGGTTAAAATTCCCACGTACATAATTAACGGTTTACCAAAAATCAAAAAATAAGATATATTTCCAAACATCTTTAATCCGGCCAGTGGCATTTCTTATATTTTTTCCCGGAGCCGCACCAACAAGGATCATTACGTCCTAACTTTTTCTTGCCGGAACTAGACGAGCTTGCAGTCGCAATATTCGCGTTAGTTGATGTAGAAGCAGAAGAAATGTTTTGATGCTGGTGTTGATGCATATCTGGTGCTTGGGATTGGACTTGAATCCTGTAAATTCTATGCGTAACTTCGTCATCAATTCCTGCCAAAAGCGTCTCAAACATTGTAAAGGCTTCATTTTTATATTCCACTAAAGGATCTCTTTGCCCATACCCACGCAGACCAATTCCCTGACGTAAATTATCAATCGCATCCAAGTGATCCATCCATAAATTGTCCACAACCGAAAGGGTTACAAATTTTTCTATTTCACGCATTAATTCCTTGCCCATTTGTTTCTCACGTGCTTCATACATATCGTCTGCGATTTTTACCAAGAACTCGATTTTTTCCTGATTAGAATGCATCTGTTCTAATTGAGTTTCAATTTGCTTGGCAGACGAATCATCAAAAGGAATAATCGTTGTAAAGCTATCTACAATTTGTTTGTTTACCGATCTTTCCGGATTTTCATAATCCACGGCGCTTATCCCTACTGTGTTTGTAATATTATTTGAAATCATCTCTTTTATGTCTATTCTTAAATCTTCTTTTTCCGTTTCCTCTAAGACCTTTCTTCTACGCTGATAAATTATTTCCCTTTGTTTATTTATAACATCGTCATATTCAACCAAATGTTTTCTAATGTCAAAGTTGTGCCCTTCAACTTTTCCCTGCGCCTGCTCTATAGCTTTTGAAACCAACGGATTTTGCAAAGGGATATCTTCTGGCATATTAAATCGTGTCATAATATTAGAAATTGTGTCTCCTCCAAAAAGCCTCATTATTTCGTCGTCTAGTCCCACGAAAAATTGCGAAACTCCCGGATCTCCCTGGCGTCCGGATCTTCCTCTTAGTTGGTTGTCTATTCTTCTTGATTCATGTCTCTCCGTACCAATAACCATTAAACCGCCTGCATCAAGAACGTCTTTATGTTTTTTCTCCCAAGACTCCCATTCTTTAGTTCCTATTTTTGCCCTACCGTCTTCAAGCTTTGGTGTATCCCCGCCCAAAATAATATCTACCCCACGTCCCGCCATATTCGTAGCAACCGTAACTGCTCCTTTTTCTCCTGCCTTAGCAATAATTTCTGCTTCTCTTTCGTGATTTTTGGCATTTAAAACTTCATGTTTTATACCTCTTCTTTTTAAGGCTTGGGAGACTATTTCGTTTTTCTCAATCGAGGTTGTTCCGACCAAAACCGGCTGACCTTTTTTATATGCTTTTTCTATTAAATCGGCAACTGCCGCAATTTTTGCCCTTCCTGTTTTATAAATTGCGTCCGGCTCGTCTTTTCTAATCATATCCCGATGTGTTGGAATTACAACTACGTCTAATTTATAAATTTTATTAAATTCCTCCGCTTCCGTAACCGCAGTTCCTGTCATTCCCGCGAGTCTTTCGTACATTCTAAAATAATTTTGAAGAGAAACCGTAGCTAATGTTTTTGATTCTCGCTGAATCGTAACGTTTTCTTTTGCCTCAATCGCCTGATGAAGACCCTCGGAAAGTCTTCTACCCGTCATTAATCTTCCTGTAAATTCGTCAACTAAAATAACTTCATTATCTTTTACGATATAGTCTTTTTCTTTATGAAATAACGTTCTTGCTTTAAGTGCCGCTTCCAAATGATAAACCGTATCAAAATCTTTTTCGTAGATATCGGGAACACCAAACATTTTTTCAATTTTACTTATTCCATGATCGGTTAAATGAGCTGTACGCAATTTTTCGTCTATTTTGTAATCTGTTTCCGAATTTAATTTATCAACAATCTTTGCGTATTCATAATATTTTTGGGCAGGAGCTTCATCCGGTGCGGAAATAATGTGCGGAGTACGGGCTTCGTCTATCAAAACTGAATCTACTTCGTCTACAACGGCAAAATAATAGCCTCTTTGAACTATCTGAGAAGCATCTGTTGCCATATTGTCTCTTAAGTAATCAAATCCAAATTCGGAATTTATTCCATAAACGACATCTGCTTCGTATGCTTCTTTTCTGGTTATTGGTCTGAGATGTAAAAGCCTAAAATCATTTGCAGTTTTGTTTGTGTGTTCGGGATCAAAAAGAAAAGACTCTTCGCTAATTATTGAGGACACTTTTAAGCCTAAAAAATTAAAAATCGGTCCCATCCAACCCGCATCACGACGAGCCAAATAATCATTTACTGTTACCAGGTGAACACTTTTACCGGTTAGTGAATGCAGATATAAAGCGGGAACTGCAGATAAAGTTTTTCCTTCTCCTGTTTTTTGCTCTGCAATTTTGCCGCGGGCAAGAGTTACGGACGCCATAAGTTGAACATCAAAATGTTTTTGCTCAATCGTCCTTCTGGCGGCTTCCCTGGCAAGCGCAAATGCTTCCGGTAAAATTAAATCCAATGGCTCTCCGCCGGCTATTCTTTGTCTAAAACTTTCTGTTTTTTTAGGAAAATCACTGTCTTTAAGCTTTTTAATTTTATCTTCAAAAGTGTTTATTTCGGAAATAATTGGAGCAAGTTTAGTTATTTCTTTTTCATTTGAATCAAAAAACTTCGATATCGCTTTAAACATACTCTTAATTTTACCACAAAAAACCCCGCCCGAGACAATTTAATTCCGAAGCGGGGTTTTACCAATTGATCAATTGGTAATCTCCAAATTGGTTACCAATTATTTCTTTGCCTTCTTCTTTTTCTTTGCCATGGAAGCACTCACCTCCTTTTGGCCATTCTCTAAGATAGAGTATGGGCAGTAAGTTAATTAAATGGTGGAATATTTTAACTCTTTTGTCAAGGCTTTTTTATTGCTTCAAAATTAGTAGATTAGACTGTTAAATCAATAAAAATCAAAAAGCCTATTTTTGCTGTTTTTTCTTAAAAATTTAAACTTTTTTAACAATTTTTTCTTTACCTACCCATTTTCTTAAAACTTCCGGAACGACAACTGACCCATCTTCCTGTTGGTAATTTTCCAAAATTGCAACAATTGGTCTATTCATCGAAAAGGCTGTGCCGTTTAAAACATTTAAGTATTTTCTTATTTGCCCATCTTGATATTTCATGTTTAGTCTTCTTGACTGAAAATCGGTAACAGTAGATGTAGAAGTAACTTCTCTGTATTTATTTTGTGATGGAATCCATGCCTCCAGATCATATTTTCTGGCGGCATTAAAACCTAAATCTCCTGTACAAATCCTTACAACCTGATAGGCAATTTCAAGCATTTGAAAAAATTTCTCTTCCAAAGATAATAAATATTCATGTTCTTTATCATCTGCACCTTCTTCAACAAACGAAACCATTTCAACTTTATCAAATTGATGAACTCTGAAAATCCCTTTTGTGTCTTTTCCGTAACTTCCGGCTTCTCTTCTAAAACAAGTAGAGAATCCGGCAAAGCGTTTTGGCAAATCTTCTTTCCTTAACAACTCATCTTTAAACATTGGCACTATTGATTGCTCTGAGGTTCCTACCAGATAAAGTCCATCTTTGTCTAAAGAAAAAATATTTTCCTCTTCACCCATTTGTGTATAGCCTAAATCATCCATAATTTCTTTTTTAATTAATACCGGAGGAATAACCGGAGCAAACCCTTCTTTCAACAAAACCTCAAAGGCTAGTTGTTTTAAAGCAAGCTCTAGTAGCGCCCCATCATTTATTAAAAAATCAAATCTTGCACCTGATATTTTTGCTGCTCTTTTTACATCAATAATATTTAATGCCTCTCCTATCTCTAAATGATCTTTTGGGGTAAAGTTAAATTTTTTGGGCTCTCCGACTTTTCTTAAAACTTCATTTTCGCTATCGTCTTTTCCTACCTTAACATCCGGCTTTGCAGGATTTGGAATTTTAAGTAGCAAATCGTTTAATTCATTGTTAAGTTTATTGAGGTTTTTTTCTTTTTCATCTAGTTCTTCTTTTAATTTTTTTCCCGCTTCGATATCTCTCTCTTTAGCAGTTTTGTTTCTTTCTTCTCTTAATTTTTGCACTTGAACATTTAATTTCCGCACCTGTTGATCTATTTTTAGAAGATTTTCAGCATCTATCTCAACTCCTTTATTTTTTGCAGAATCAACAACAAATTTTGTATTTTCTCTTATAAATTTAATATCCAGCATATCTGTAATTATACAACTAAACAATAGTAATTTAAATGCTGACCGGAATAATTCTTTTTTTATAACTCACTTTAACTTTTCCTCATTCCCTATGGCAATTAGTAGCTTTTTCATTCGGAGGCTTCTTTAAATCTTTTCACAATAAAATCTTTGCCAAGTGATTGAATTAGCCAAGCAGCTTTTGGACCCGATTTTTTACCGATTAAGGAAATATAAATTGCCGCAAAAGCATCTTTAGAAGCAATTCCAAGCTCTTTGGTTAAATCATAAAGCATAACCTGAAGTTTTTCTCCATCTGTAAAATCAAAATCTCTTGAAACGAAAGTAGACAAATATTCTTTTTGTTGCGGATATAGGCTTTGAACTTCTTTTGGCACTTTTTTTTGCACCAAAAATTTATCTCTTTCAGGCGCATATTTTTCTATCCAAATCCTTGCATATTTTGCCCATTCTTCCAATCCGTCCTTTTTTATCTGCTCGTCCATATTGGGCATTTGCACCCATTGTGCCAAAGTGGAAAAACGAATCGCAGGCGGTTTTTGAATTGCCTTAGTTTGAGATAGCTCAAAAATCCTAGCCATATCATCTTTTCTCCCGCTAAAATACGCCTCTGCTGTCTTTTGGTATTCATCAAATAAAACAGGAATTGCGTTTGTCCCAACAGGTTCAAATTCAACCTGTTTTTTATAATCGGTTTTTATAAACAAGAACCTTCCTAACTCAAGAGGAAGCATGTTCGTCAAGTCTCTAGCTTTTAACCCAAGACCTCTAGAAGAAGACATCTTTTTTCCACCAATTAGCATAAATTCGTAAGGAAGATTATATGGACTAGGACAATTAAAAACTTCTGCACAAAGTGTTTTAGCAATATCTCTTGATCCTCCTGCAGAAGAGTGATCTTTGCCGGCTCCTTCAATTGTAATTCCCATAACCCTCCAGTGAGCCGGCCAATCTACTTTCCAAGGTAACTTACCATTACCATCAAAGGGACTAATCTCACCGCTATAGCCGCATCCCTTCGCCCATTTCACCATATCCTGTTCACAGGTATATTTAACTGTCCTACCGTTCCAATCGTAAATTCTGGTAGTCCCTAGTTTTCCGCATTTCTCACATATAACCTGGAGAGGAAACCATCCTTTTTCTCTTTTTTTACTGCCTGATATTTTTTCATAAATATCTTGTATTTTTTCAGAGCTATCTAATGCAATTTTGATTACTTCATTAAATTTACCTTCATGATACATATCCCACGAAGACAGATATTCCGCTTCCACCCCTAAACCCTTCAATACTTTTTGAATATCATATGAAAAATACTCTCCATAGCTATTAAATCCTTCAACCGGAGAAGGGACACTTCTAACCGGAAAACCATAATATTTAGAAAAATCTTTTTCAAGCTCGGGAGGAAGACCGTCTATGGGATCAAAGTCATTCATTACATACGTCCATTTAACCTTCTGTCCTTTATCTCTTAAGGCTTTATAGACAGCATCGTGTACCAATGGTCCTCTTAAAGAACCGACATGGGGATATCCTGATGGGGTAAACATATCGTCTAACCAGTAAGGTTGATATTTTTTTGATTTTAATATTTCATTTGCAACGCTATCTGCCCAAAACATATTAGTATTATACTAGCTTTAAAATAAAAATTATAGTTTTAAAAAATGAGGATTTTTTAGGATTAGTTGACCGAAATAATGACGTAATTAATTTTGCCCGCAGGAGCTTCTACTTCCACTTTTTCCCCTACTTTTTTTCCAAGAAGTGCTTTCCCCAAAGGAGATTCATGCGAAATTTTCTTTTCCATAGGATCTGCTTCCCATTCTCCGACAACCATAAAAGATTCTTTTTTACCTTTTACATTTACAGTTACTTTTGATCCAAGTTTTACTACGTGGCTTGAATTTTTGGGATCTTCACTTATAATTGAAACTTGTTTTAAAAGTTCTTCTAATTCATCTATTCTTCCATCGATAAATGAAAGCTCTTCCCGAGCGGCAACGTATTCCGCATTTTCGGAAAGATCACCCAGACTACGAGCCTGAGAAACTCTTTCTAGGACATCAGGTCTTTTTACGTTAACCAGTTCTCCTTGTTCCTTTTTAAGCTCTTCTAATCCCTCTTTTGTTAAATAGATTTTCTTTGTATCCATAGTTATTAAATAAAAACTCCCGAGCTAAATATAGGGGGAGTCGTTTGATCTCAAGGAATGATATAAGAATTTCCATCCTTTGTCAATGACCTCTAGTAATGGCACTATTTTATTTTAAAGTAAATCTTGAAAGCAGCGAAAAAGCTTTCTTTTTTGTACTTTCGTTAATTTCAACTCTTACAAGTCCTTTTCCCGGCAGTCCGTAGAAAATCAAAAAATTTAGAGGTGCCAGAATAATTAATGGTAAAACAGCTAAATCTTCCTCTCCTTGTACTAAAATTATTTTCTTACAATCCGATACTAAACTTTTTTGTATTTCAATAAACAACTTTGGAGTTATCATTCCTGGCGGATTAGGAACCATAACCAACTCTTTTTTATTTTTAAATTTTAATTGTTTTATGTCGGAAAAAATCTTTTTCCTACCGACATAAAAATCTATTATGGAAATTTTTTGATTCCCATAAAGTTTATTGAACTTTTGAGTTGTTATATCTCCAACGGTTGCTATATTAAATTTAGAATTAATTAATGTCCTTTCCTTAATTATTTCTCCAAATGGTTTTTTTAACACCGACCGCAAACTCTGGGGCAAGATTAAATTTTTATTAAGCCACTCTTTATTAAAGTACGTCTTGCCCTCTCTATTTATTTGCCCGTCTCTAATTCTCTTTGAAGAAATTAATAATCCATCTTCTGCAAAAGAATAATCTACAACAACAATTGCCAATTTTGGCAATTGTTTAAATGTTCTTTTTTTATTAATTAATTCTGCCGTTTTTAAAGTGCAGTTAGAAACAATTATTGAATCTATTATCTTACTGTTAACCGTTTCTCCAAATCTATCATCTAGCTTTATTATTTTAAAGCGGTTTACAAAACCCTTTTTGTATAAAAATTTTTTAATTATTTCTTTTCTTTTTTTAAAATTTTCTACGTGTCCTATTTTATTTATTAAAACGTAATTATCTGATGTTATCCCTACGATTACCTTTTCAGAAACCGAAAATGCTTTTTTAAAAAGATTTCTGTGCCCTTTATGAAAAAAATCAAAAGTTCCACCAACTGCAATTAACTTATATTTCTTAGTCATTTTTTATGCGTCTTTTAAAGACTTTAAGAATTTTTCCTCTATGGTCAATCGGATGGAATGCTAAAAAATTTCTTAAAACTGTTTCTTGTGTAATGTGTTTTTTCATTAAATAAAATTGAATTTCTCTTGCAAAAGGCTCAAAAACTTTCAATAGACTAACCACCCATTTTCTTTCTTTTTGTATATTTATTTTAATATTTGTTTTACCAATAGAATTAGGCATAAATTGTTTGACCCATAAATTATTATTTAAAAACTTTTTATAAGTATTATTGCGCTCAAAAATTGGTACCAACTGAACTATTTCATGAGCCGTATAAATATCTTGTCTTTTATTATCAATTTTTAAACAATCTTCTCCTATAATCATATTTAAACAAAGCTTATTCTCAACGAGCATATCGGTTCTTCCTCTATAACTACCGGATGATTTTAGAAAAATTACTGCCAAAAATCTTGTGATCCAAACCGTATTTTTAGCGCTAACCAAAAATAAATCTATATCCTCTTCTTTTTTCGAATTTAAAAGCGCCAGTGAACCGGTAATTCCTGCAAGATAAATAGATGGAATAACAGAAAGCAAATTTATCATTTTTTTTGCTTTTTCCAGCTTGATAACTCCTAGTTTTTCTCTACTTTTTCTTTTTTCAATTATTTTTTCTCTTCCTTTTAAAAAATAGAGATTATTTACACTTGAGAGTTTTCCGTTTTTAAAAAGTTTTAAGAAGTCTTTTTTGGGAATTTTTTTATCTGAAATTAAATATTTCCATATTTCCTGTTTAGTTAAAGGAAAATCAAAAATATCACTGTATATTAAAGTTTTTTCTATCTCTTTTTTCTTACTGTCCATACTCGCTAAGAACCTGAGAAACCCCTTTTGAAAGGGTCTGGACAGCAGTTTCCGAAGAACCATTATCTAAGATCGAACCTATTGCGTTCTCCAAATAAGTATTAAGTTTTGAGTTTATGCCATCATCATTTGTTCCGTCTACAAAAAGAGATGAAGTTGCGCTTTTTGCCTGAAGAATAAAAGGATAAATATTAGAATTATCTCTAAGACTATCTGCTAAATCTATTCTTGCATATGGCTCTCCGTAATCCCTGGTCTTTGATGCTTCGGTATATAACCTTTCTGCCGATTCCTTGCTTGTTAAAAACTTTAGGAATAACATTGCTTCTTTTTGATGCTTACTTTTTGCAGACACTCCTTCTACCCAATAACTTGCAATGTTTTTATTTTGATCCGGAAGCTGCGGAACCGCCACAATTTTAAATTTAAGATTAGGATTCATAGCTTTTATAGTAAAATAGTCCCAGGAGTATCCAAAATACATCCCCAAATTACCTTTGCTAAATGCAAGAAGCGAGGAATCCTGAGTTCCGTCCCATACGCTTCCGTCGCCTATTGCAAAAGCGGTGTAAAAATCTAGCGTTTCTGCTGCTTTTTGCGGATTTGCCGAAATATTATTTGGATCAACTCCATTTTGAACAAACAATAGAGAAATAATGTCCGGCGCATGAGAAACGTTTGCATATGTACCCATAGCAACTCCTGCAGTTTTGATTTTTTCTTTTTCGTCTTTTACTGTAATCATTCTTGCGTTGTTTATAAATTCTTCCCATGTAATAGGAGGCTTTGCCCCCGCTGCCTGAAATAGGTCTGAGTTAATGTAAAGAGCTAAAGTATCAACCTCAAGCGGTATTCCAAATATTGCACCATTTTTTATTAAATCCTTCTGACTAACAGCATAGAATGAGCTTCTAAAATCTTTAGTTGTAGTAATATCGCTTGGGAGCGGAGCCAAAAACGAAGAGAGCATGGGATACCAAGTATTGTGAAACCTAAAAACATCCGGACCTGTTCCGTTTCTAATTCTGGTATCTAATCTTTCCCTATATTTTTTGCTATCTTGTTTTGCGAAATTTACAGTAATGTTTGGATTTTGTTTCTGAAAATCCGAAATTATCGGTTGAAGAACTTTTTGATCTTCCCAAAGACTCCAATACGTAATTGTAACTTTTTCGTTTTTATTATTCATAAATCTTGGTAAAACCAAAACATAAAACAGAAAAAATAAAACTCCAATGACAACTAATCCTAGAATTATTTTTAAAATTGTTTTAATAAGAGCTGGAAGGTTCTTTTGGTTATTTTGATTATCTTCTATAGGAGGTTCTTGCGGGGGAGGTTGTGACCCGACGGTGATTGCTTCCGACGCACCTTGAGTAAGACCCTGGGAAGATATCGAAGGAGATTGATTTACCGCGGGACTTACTTGACTTTCTTGAACCTGCTGACCATCTTGACTCTGCCCAAAAATAGTTTTTTCATCCATATCTATAGTATAATACCATGGTAGTATTGAGCGCAAATGAAAAAAATAAAAAAAAATAAACTAAATCATTTAAAAAATGCTGTAAGAATTGCCTTTTGGTTTATAATAGGAGCCCTTTTGGCTATCATTGTAATTACAAATTTTACTTATTTAATCTTTCAAAGAATATACTATCAAAAAGTTTATCCCGGAATAATCGTAAATGGAGTCAATTTTGGAGGTAAAACCCAAGTAGAAGTAAAAAATTATTTTGATAAAAAGAACAGTCTTATTAAAAACTCTGCCTTTGTTTTTTCCAGTGATTATGGTATCGCCACTGTTTCTGCTCAATCTATAGATTTTGGATACAATGGAACCCTTTTGGCAGGTCAAGCTTATAGCGTAGGAAAATCTAATAATATTTTTTCCAACGTTAGCCTTATTCTTCAAGCATATTTAAACGGAATTTATCTTCCTAATTCGTACGCTTTTTCCGAAGACAAATTAAAAAGCATTTTAAACCCGATAGAAAAAGCCATAGAGAAAAAACCTGTTGATGCATTATTTAAATTTGAAAACGGTCGGGTTACGGCATTCAGTCCTTCCGAAGACGGACAATCTCTTGATTTCACTTACCTTAATAAAATAGTTTCTGCTAAAACAGTTGCCTTAATTTCTTCGGAAAAATCTAAAAATATAATTATTTCTATTCCAATTAAAAAAACTGAACCTGCTATTACTACAGATAAGGTTAATAATTTAGGAATTAAAGAAGCTATTGGCACGGGAACATCTCTCTTTCAACATTCAATTCCGGGAAGAATTTTTAACGTGACTCTTTCTGCTTCCCGCATAAATGGTATTTTAATCGCGCCGGGTGAGACATTTTCTTTTAATAAAGCCTTAGGCGATGTTTCATCTTTTACGGGATATAAACAAGCCTATGTTATAAAAGATGGAAGAACTGTTTTAGGAGATGGGGGAGGTGTTTGTCAGGTTTCTACAACCCTTTTTAGAGCAATCTTAAATGCAGGGCTGCCGATAATAGAACGGCAAGCTCATGCATACAGAGTAGGCTATTACGAACAGGACTCTCCTCCCGGAATTGACGCAACTGTTTACAGCCCTTCTCCGGATCTAAAATTCAAAAACGACACAAAAAATTATGTCTTAATACAAAGTTTTGTAGATCCCTCCATTTTAAGATTGACTTTTATACTTTACGGAACTTCTGATGGAAGACATGTAACTATGACTAAACCAGTTATCCTAAGTCAAACACCTCCCCCGCCGCCGCTTTATCAGGATGATCCAACTCTTCCAAAAGGAGAAGTAAAACAAGTGGACTTTGCCGCATGGGGAGCAAATGTTTATTTTACAAGAAAAGTTACTAAAGACGGAAAAGAAATAATCTCCGATAAGTTTGTTTCCAACTACAGAGCCTGGCAGGATATATTTCTTAGAGGCACAAAGGAATAGATGGGCAGGATTTTAAACGAAAACCAAATTGGCAAAATAACTAAGGATCTAAAAAATAAAGGCAAAAAGATTGTTCTTACAGGTGGCTGTTTTGACCTTATTCATATTGGGCATATAAAATTACTTCAAAGCTCAAAACAAAAAGGAGATATTTTAGTTGTTCTTTTGGAAAGCGATAAATCCGTTAAAAAACTTAAAGGAGATAAGAGACCAATAAATAGTCAATCTGAGAGAGCAGAGGTATTATCCGCATTTAATCCGGTTGACTATGTTATAAAACTGCAAAAAGTTGCATCCGACAAGGATTATGATAAACTTATAACCCTAATACGTCCGAATGTGATCGCGACCACATATGGTGATCCTGCCATTAAGCACAAAAGAAGGCAAGCAAATACAGTTGGAGCAAAAATTGCTTTCGTAGTTAAACCAATAGAACACAGGTCAACTAGCAGATTGGCTAAATTAGGAGACCTTTTATGAATTATAAAAATATTTTAGGAATAATATTTGCCTTATTTATTTTAGTAATTGTTTCTTTAGTTTTTTCTAAAGTATTTTTTGGAAATATCTCTCCTTTTCAAAAACAGGCAAAAATTGTTATTAACAATAATAAATTTAATTTGCTTGTTGCAAAAACAGGTAAAGAGCAAGAAATTGGTCTGTCTAAATATACTAAGCTCCCAAAAAATCAAGCCATGATTTTTCCTTTTGGCAAGGAAGGCTATTACGGATTTTGGATGAAAAATATGAAATTTTCTATTGATATAATTTTTATCAGAAAAGGTAAAATTGTTACCGTTTATGAAAATGTAAAGCCGCCAAAATCTCCCAAAGATGCTCTGCCTGTTTATCAACCTACGCAAGTGTCCGATACTGTTGTTGAAATTAATACTGGCTTAGCCAAAGAACAAAAAATTAAAACAGGAGATAAGGTAAGCTATGAGAATTTTAGCAATTGAGACCTCGTGCGACGAAACCTCTGCAGCAATTATTGAGGCAAAAAAAGGTGATAAAAGAGTAAAAATTCTTGCAAATGTCACTGCTTCTTCTCTTTCTCTTCATGCAAAAACCGGTGGAATTATTCCGGAGACAGCAGCTCGAGAACAAATTAAATATATTTTACCCGTGATTAAAAAAGCTTTAAGCTCAATCTCAAAAACTAATGCGCAGAACATCGAAAAATCGATTGACGCAATTGCGGTAACTATTGGACCTGGATTAATAGGGTCACTTTTGGTTGGCGTAGAAACTGCCAAAACGCTTAGTTACGTTTGGAATAAGCCCATTATTCCGGTAAATCATTTAATCGGACATATTTACGCGAACTTCGTTCGAGGAAATCCAACACTAGGCGCTGGAGGCTATTTGTTAGAGGCTAATATTGAATTTCCTGCTATTGTTCTTATTGCCTCAGGAGGACATACTGATTTATTACTAATGAAAGACCATAAAAAGATTATTTGGCTCGGCGGAACGAGAGATGACGCAGCGGGAGAAGCATTTGATAAAATCGGTAGAGTTTTAAATCTTCCTTATCCGGGAGGACCTAATATCGAAAATGCTGCTCTAAAAGGAAACGAAAAGGCAATAAATCTACCAAGGCCGCTAATTGGATCCGATGATTTTGATTTTAGTTTTTCAGGTTTAAAAACTGCCGCCTTAAGAGAGGTTCAAGCAAGAAAACAATTGGATAATGTAGCAATTTCTAATATTTCAGCTTCTGTGCAAAAAGCAATCGTTGACGTTCTTGTTAAAAAAACACTAAGAGCGTCAAACGAATATAAGATTAAATCAATTCTTTTGTCCGGCGGCGTTGCCGCAAATAGCAGGTTAAGACAACAATTTGAATTGGAAATTGTCCGCCAGCTGGCGGATTGGAAATTGAAAATTCCATTTTTCGCCCCGGAAAAATGGTTATGTACCGACAATGCGGCAATGATCGGCGCTGCAGCTTATTACACAGGTAAAAAAACTTCCTGGGAGAAAATAGATACCAACCCCGAATTATACTTTAATTAGTGGTAAAATAAAGATATGTCAAATGAAATCATGCTCCTTGCCGTGCTAATCATTGGGCTATTTATTGTTCTTTTTATTCTTTTAAATAAAAAGCTTTCAAGCCTCTCTAAGCCCGAAGACAACTCTCTTCTTGAATGGCTAAAAACAATGCAGAGTTCTATTGATAATTCATCAACCAACATGATTAAAACTCTCCAGGAAAATTCTAGGCAATTAAATGAAAGGCTGGATAAAGCAGCAATGGCAATGCGGGATGTCGGAAAAGAAGTCGGGCAAATGAGTGAAATAGGCAGAAGCATGAAAGATTTACAAGATTTTTTAAAAAGCCCGAAATTAAGAGGTAATATTGGTGAACACGTTCTTAAAGATCTTATTTCTCAGATGTTTCCAAAAAATAATTTTTTTCTTCAATATGAATTTAAGTCCGGAGAAAGAGTCGATGCGGCAATAAAAACAGACGCGGGAATTTTACCAATTGACTCCAAATTCCCAATGGAAAATTTTCAAAAGATGTCTAAAGCTCAAGAAAAATCGGAAAAGGAAACTTTCGAAAAAGAATTTACTAAAGATATAAAAAAACACATAACTACGATTTCTAAAAAATATATTTTGCCGGCAGAAGGAACCATGGACTTTGCCTTAATGTATGTTCCAAGTGAATCGGTATATTACGAAATAGTAAATATGCCGGAAATTATGGACTTTGCAAGACATGAAAGAATTTATATCGTTTCTCCGTCTACACTTTACGCTCATCTGCAAACAATTTTACTTTCTTTTGAAGGCAGAAAGATCGAAGCAAAATCTAAGGAAATTTTTAGCATGCTCCGAGGACTTCGGTCGGATTACAATAAAGTTGACGAAAACTTGGGGGTACTAGGTAAACATTTAAACAATGCCTCTTCCCAATTTGGTAATGTAATGAGCGGATTTTCCGCAATTGGGCAAAAGATAAGCACAACCAGGAGTCTTGAAGAAAAAATTACTGAGAACGAAACAAAAGAATTAAATTAATTTGCATGTAACCAATGACCGTGTTATCATATAAATGATATGAATAAAAATCTAATTTTAATTATTGTTTTCATATTAATCCTCATTGGCGGTGTCTATTTTTTTACCACAAAATATTCTAATAAAAATCAATTGACTGATTCTGTTCAGAACTTGAAACCTCCCAAAAAATCACAAGGAGTTGTTCTTACCAAATCAGGATTTGAACCAAACGAAATAAAAATAAAAGCAAAAACATTGGTGGTCTGGGTAAATAAAAGCGGGGAAGCAGCAACTGTTAATTCCGATAATCACCCAACCCATTTTCTTTATCCTTTCCTAAACTTAGGAGAATTTGCGGACGGATCTTCTGTTCAAGTAACATTTGATAATCCCGGTAAATATACCTACCATAACCATTTAAATCCGGAACAAAAAGGAACCGTAATAGTCGAATAAAGACTAATCCGTGTGGTACAATAACCTCTAACTTCGCAAATGGATAAAAAACTCAATAAACAACAATTAGAGGCCGTAAGGCATGAAAATGGTCCCTTACTTATAATTGCCGGCGCTGGAACAGGCAAAACCACGGTTATTACGGAGAGAGTAAAATATTTAATCCTTAAAAAAAGGGTTCAGCCATCAGAAATATTAGCCCTAACTTTTACGGAAAAAGCCTCCCTCGAAATGGAAGAAAGAATAGATAAAGAAATGCCATATGGCTACATACAGATGTGGATTTCTACTTTTCACTCTTTTTGTGATCGGATTTTACGTCAAGAAGCAATCAATATTGGATTAAATCCAAACTATAAACTCCTTACCGAAGCCGAATGTATTATTTTAATTAGAAATAATTTGTTCAAATTTAATCTTAATTATTTTAGACCGCTTGGTAATCCAAACAAATTCTTAAGCGGACTTATTAAGCACTTTAGCAGACTTAAAGACGAAGATATATCACCCAGCGAATACATTAGCTGGACTCAAAAGCAAAAAACAAAAAGCAAAAAACAAAAAGACGAAAAGGATGAGATAGAAAAAAATATTGAGCTTGCAGATGCTTACAAGGCATACGAAGATTTAAAAGCAAAAGAAGGAGTGATGGATTTTTCGGATTTAATTTCAAATACCTTAAATTTGTTTCGCATCAGAAAAAATATTTTAAAAAATTACCAAAATCAATTTAAGTACATCTTAGTTGATGAATTTCAAGATACAAATTACGTTCAAAATCAGCTTGCGGAACTTCTTGCAGGAGAAAAGAAAAATATTACAGTTGTTGGCGACGACGACCAATCAATTTATCGATTCAGAGGCAGTTCTATCTCTAACATTATCCAGTTTAAGAAACACTTTCCTAAAGCAAAGATTATTACTTTAACAGAAAACTACAGATCTACAAAAGAAATTTTGGACAGATCGTACGAATTAATTCAAAATAATAATCCCGACCGCTTGGAAATAAAAGAAAAAGTAGATAAAAAATTAAGCCCTGCGGGAAATATTAAGGGAAAGGAAATAGAGTTTTTATTTACAGACAGGGTTGAAAACGAAGCCGATTTAGTTGCCGAAAAAATATTAAGCTTAACCGAAAAAGACTATCATTTTAAAGATTTTGCGATTTTAGTAAGAGCAAACGATCATTCTCAAGCTTTTATAAAATCATTAGAAAGAAAGAGAATACCTTTTCAGTTTTTAGGACCGGGAAGGCTTTTCCAGCGCGAGGAAATTAAGGATTTAATCGCCTATTTAAAAATACTTTATAATTTTGAAGAATCCACTTCTTTATATCGAGTTTTAACTATGCCAATTTTTAAACTGGATAGTGTGGAAATTGCTTCAATCTTAAATCTGGCTAAAAGAAAAAACTACTCTCTTTTTGAGGCTTTAGAAAAAATTGACGAATCTTTTCTTAAAGAAATTACAAAAGATAAAATAACTGTTATTTACGAAATGATAAAAAGACATTTATCTTTAATCCCCAAGGAAACGGCAGGTCAAATCCTTTATTATTTTTTACAAGATAGTGGCTTACTTAATCAGCTGGTTAACGCAAATACAAATAAAGACGATATCGTTGCAAAAAATATTGCGAAGTTTTTTGACAAACTAAAAACCTACGAAACAGAACACGAAACAGCATCTGTTTTTGACGTTGTCGACTGGATAGACCTTTCCATGCAAATTGGAGAGAGTCCTCTTGCAGCAAATTCCGATTGGACAGAAAATGATGCCGTAAATATTTTATCAATCCATTCCAGCAAAGGACTTGAATTCCCCGTTGTCTTTCTTGTTAATCTTGTTTCTCAGCGCTTTCCCACGAGAGAAAGGCAAGAACTAATCCCAATTCCAACAGAATTTATTAAAGAAATTTTACCAAGCGGAGATTTCCATCTGGAAGAAGAGAGAAGGCTTTTTTATGTAGGAATGACACGAGCAAAAGATTTACTTTTTTTTACAGCGGCACAATACTACGGAGAAGGTAAAAGAGAAAGAAAAATTTCTCCGTTTGTTTTTGAAACACTTGGTAAGGAGAATATTGAGAAAAAAATAAATACTTTAAAACCAAAAGATGTCGGACAATTATCTTTATTAAATTGGGAACGAACACCAGAAAAAGAAAATATAATTAAAACTAAACAAATCATACCGGTAATTTATCTCTCTTATTCTCAAATTCAAACATTCGATATTTGTCCATTGCATTATAAATTAAGATATATTTTAAAAATTCCTACACCTCAATCTCCTGCGCAAAGTTTTGGAACAAGCGTTCATTCAACCCTTAGAGATTTTTATCAAAATTGTCTGATTGGACAAAAAATGTCTTTTAAAGAGATTCCATCTTTGATAGAAAAAAACTGGATATCCGATGGTTATCAAAGCAAGGACCACGAAAAAAAGGCGCTTGAAAAGGCAAAAAAATTAGTTTTCGATTATTTAGAAAAGAATTTCGACCAAAAAAACTTACCTCTTAGCCTTGAACTTCCCTTTAATTTTAATATCGAAAACTTAAAAATTGGAGGGAGAATAGATAGAATAGATTCCTTAGGAAACAACAAAATTGAAATATTAGACTATAAAACAGGAACGAATATTCCCGACGAAAAATACTTAGCAAAAGATATGCAACTAACCGTTTATGCCCTAGCGGCAACCGAAGTTCACGACAAATTACTTCACAAAAAACCCGAAGAAGTCGTTCTTTCTCTTTATTATATTGAAGAAGCTAAAAAATTGACTACTACTAGAACAAGAGAAGAACTCGAAGAAGCTAAGAAATATATCTTAAAAAAAGCACAAGAGATTGCAAATAGCGATTTTAAATGTAGCGGGAATCGATTTTGCGCAAACTGTGAATTTAAAATTCTTTGCCACACATAGAGCAATTTTTTAGACAAAAAGCTCTCTTTTTGATATAATTAACCCGATTCTAGGAAGTAGGTTGCTACCATGAAGTGAGATTTCTCTACTTCGTGGAGGAAAGTCCAGACAGGTGTAAAACCGGGGACGGAGCGTAAGCTTCGGTATGAAAATGCCAGTGTTTAAGTTCTTTATCCACATGCGGAACTTAAAACAGATTCTGAATTAACAGAATTTGAGAGCAACAGAGACGAGTGGAAGTGAAACGGGCAATCCCACCTGCTGCAACCTCCGAAAGATGCATGTCTCGCCGCAAGGCGGACGTTACCAGTTTTACGGGAGCATCGAAGATTGAGGGCAGTCCGATAATCATCGGACCAGAAGTGACCAATCATCACAAACTGAGAAAGATTGCAACTAAAACAGAATCTGGCTTACTCACTTCCTAGAATCTTTTTTGTTGAGAGGATCTAAGGCTTATTTTGTCTAAAGCAAAATCAAGAAGAATTTTGATTACCCCGGCAATTGGAACAGCCAAAATAAAACCCAACACTCCGAAAAGGTGTCCTCCGGAAATAACAGCAAAAAGAATAATTAACGGGTGAAGATCTACTATTTTTCCCATCACGTATGGGATGACAAAATAATCTTCGAGCTGTCTGGTGATAAAATAAATAATTACTACAATTATTCCCGCTTGAAACGGAGGAATATTAAAATTTGATACCCCGCTTGCTAAAACCACTATTGTAGCAACCGCACCTGCGGTGATTGGTCCGATAATAGGAACTATTTCCGCAAAACCGGAGAACACAGCAATAACCAATGCAAATCTTACCCCTAATATTGATAGAGCAATAAAAAGAACCAGGGAAACAAGAAAAACTAAAAAAATTTGTCCGCGTAAATATCCTCCAAAAACTCTATTCATTCTTCTTAACATAATTTCTACTTCAATTTTATATCTGTTTGGAACCATCTTTAAAAAACTGTCAATCATAAAGCTACTGTCTTTTAAGAAATAAAATGCTGCAAAAAGAAAAATAAAAAAACTAACAATTCTTGAAATTGCTTGAGGAAACAACGAAAAAATCGATTGCGGAGAAAAAATCCTGGATTTTTCAAGTCCCGCAAGAGTCTCACTTACAGTGGGCTGGACAAAATCAGGCAAGGAATTTAATTGACTTTTAGTTGCTTTCATAAATCCTGTTACAAAAGATCTTAACTCTATAGATTCTTCCAAGATTCTTTTAGTTAAAACTATGCTTAAAAAAACAACAAGGCTCATTAATAAGAGATATATGATTATGATCGAAAAGAAGCGTGGAAGTTTTATTTTATGATAGAAAAAACTAACAACCGGATTAAAAACGTACGCAAAAATTGCTGCCAAAATAAATGGGGTTAGAATAGCTCTGTCTATATAGATAAACCAAATTGTAAATAACGCCAGAACGATAAAAAATACCGTTCTTAATCTTATAGCCATAAAAGCATTATATCAAAAATTATCTTACTGCTTTTTTCAAGGTTTTTCCAGGAGTAAATCCGGGAGCATTTCTGGCAACAATTGTAATTTTTTCTCCTGTTTTTGGATTTCTTCCCGGTCTCTGAGCTCTTTTCCTAACGCTGAACGTTCCAAAACCTGTAATTACAACTTTCTCTCCCCTTTTAAGAGAATCCCTTACTCCGTTTAGAAAATGCGTAACTGCATCTCTTGATGCTTTATTTGTAAGATTTGCTTTTTTAGCAACCAATGCGATTAGGTCGTTTTTTGTCATTTTATCACCTCCATTCTTTAGATAGTTGATTAGGTCTAAAATACAATGAAAACTAATCTCTTGTCAAGAGGAACAAACTATGACTCTGTGGATACTGCTCTAAATTCGCGGATTGCTGTTACTTTTACTTCGCCCGGCACTGCCAATGTCCTGCTTACTTCTTCTCTAATTTTTGTTGCCAAAATAGTTGTCTGAGAATCATCTAATCTGCCCGAATCTATAATTACTCTTAATTCTCTACCTGCTTCAAAAGCATACGCATCCGAAACTCCTTCGTATTTCTTAGCAATCTCCTCCATTTTGGTTAAGCGTTTTGCGTATTCTTCAACATCTTCATATCTTGCTCCTGGTCTTGCACCGGAAATTGCATCAGCGATATAAACAATCACAGACTCTATCGAGGAAAATGGACGATCTTCATGATGTTCTAGGACACAATTAACAACAGGCTCCGGTATATTATATTTTTTCAAAAGCTCTGCTCCTAACTTAACATGATTACCTTCCCCTTCTGCAACTTTACCAATGTCGTGAAGCAAACACCCAAGTCTTACAATGTTTACATCTGCTCCGATTTCTTGCGCAATATGAATTCCTATTTTAGTTTCCTCTAACGTGTGCACTATTAAATTTTGTCCATAAGAGGTTCTAAATTTAAATCTTCCAAGCATAGACAAAAGATCTGCGGAAAGGTTAAACACACCAACTTCGTGAGCAAGTTTTTCTCCCTCTTCAAACATAATCTTCTCAACTTCTTTTTTTGTTTGATCAACGATTTCTTCAATTCTAAACGGTTGGATCCTTGTATCTTTAATAAGTTTTTCAAGAGATCTTCTGGCTATTTCGCGCCTCACTTGGTCAAAATTTGAAAGCCTTATTATTCCTTCTTCATCTAGGTCTACGTCCACTCCTGTTGCTTGCTCAAATGCGCGAATATTTCTACCTTCTTTGCCAATAATTCTACCTTTAATATCCTCATCCTCAATTTTAACTGTTGATACTGTATATTCTGCAATATAATTTAATGCACCATGACGCATACTATCTACTAGAATCTCCTGGGATTTTTTATCTGCGGTTTTTCTGGCAATATCTTCTTTTTCCTTAATAATTCTGGCAACTGCTTTAGATTCTTTTTCCTCTGTTTCCTTTAGCAATTCCTTCTTTGCTTCATCCGAGGTAAGACCTGAAGATTTAGACAATTTTTCTCTGTATTCTTCCTTAATTTTTGCAAATTCTTGTTTTTCTTTTTCTACTCTTTCTTTTTCCTTGTCTAATCTTTCTTCCTTTTCAAGTAATTTTTCTTCTAACTTAACTAAATCTTGATTTTGCATAAATAATTGAGGGCAACAGGAAGAACTGCTTTTTACAAAGCCATCTGCAGAGACAATTTAATATTTAACCATTTCATAGTTTTTCTCTGACAATTCCTATTTGCCATTTTAAATTATACTATTTTTTATTATCAATCGTCAACTCTATTGCCTTTTTAATCGTATCCCAGCTAAATCCCTTTCCTGCTAAAAATCTTCCTAGTTTTTGATAGATTTCTTGTTTTGGTAAATTTTTGTATCTTAACATTTTTCTTTGGACTAAAATTTTAGCGCTTTCCAAATCACTTTGAACTTTTATTTTTGAACCCTGAATTATTTCTTCACTTATTCCTTTCCGTTTCAATTCAAATTGAATAATTCTCCAGGCCCTTGGTTTTAATTTTGTCCTTTGTTCTATCCAAATTCTCGTAAATTCCGCATCGTTTAAAAATCTATATTTTTTTAATTTCTCAATTATTTTTTTAACTATAGACTCTTCAACTTTTTTCTTCTGAAGATAATCCTCTATTTCTTTTTCGGAACGAACTCTAAAGGAAAGGAATCTAAGTACCCTATTATAATTTTTTTCAAACTCATCCATGAAGTTTAACTTTCGGATTCGACGCCGACTTCGACAGGAGTTACAGAAGTTTTACTTTTAGTCATTATTTCATCAACAATTTTTTTACTAATGTCATTATTTTCTTTAAGAAAAATCATTGCCGCTTTCTTACCCTGTCCCATCATTAAATCTCCATATCTAAAAAATGCTCCGGATTTTCCAATAATTCCCATATCTACTCCTACATCCATAATTCCACCTTCACGGGAAATGCCTCCGTCAAAAACATCGAACTCTGCAATTCTAAAAGGCGCTGAAACTTTGTTTTTAACAATTTTTACTCTGTGCCTAGAACCAATTGCCTTATCTCCGTCTTTAATTGTTTCTATTTTTCGAACATCCATTCTTATGGAAGAATAAAATTTAAGAGCAAGTCCTCCAGTTGTAGTTTCGGGATTTCCAAACATAACTCCTATTTTTTGTCTAAGCTGATTTGTAAATATTACAACTGTTTTAGATTTGGAAATAACACCGGTTAGTTTTCTTAAAGCCTGAGACATAAGTCTTGCTTGCAAACCCATCATTGAGTCTCCCATCTCCCCTTCAATTTCTGCTCTTGGCACTAGAGCTGCAACCGAATCAATTACCAATACGTCTACTCCGCCGCTTCTTACTAAGCTTTCTGTTATTTCTAAAGCCTGTTCTCCTGTATCAGGTTGAGAGATTAACAATTCGTTTAGTTTTACTCCAATCTTTTCTGCCCAGAGTGGATCAAGAGCGTGCTCCGCATCTATAAATGCGGCAACCCCGCCATGTTTTTGCGCTTGAGCAATAATAGAAAGGCAAAGTGTAGTTTTTCCAGATGCCTCAGGACCGTAAACTTCAATAATTCTACCCCTTGGCACTCCGCCCACTCCAAGCGCCAGATCCAAGGGAAGACAGCCTGTTGAGATAACCGAAATATCGTACTTTTGTCCCGACTCTCCAAATCGCATTATTGCACCGCGACCGTACTGTTTTTCGATCTGCTCCATTGCAAGACGTACTGCTTCAAGCTTTCCCGAAGATTCTGCTGAAGGAACATTTAATTGTTTCTTTTGTGAGGCTTTAGCCATGCACCAATTCTAACAATCTTATGTTAAAATACAATAGGTCAAATTAGATCACTCATATTTAATTTTAATTTTTTCCGGGGTGTAGTTTAACGGCAGAATGCGCGGCTGGGGGCCGTGTGATTGGAGTTCGATTCTCCGCACCCCGACATTTAGACTCATAAAGCAATGAAAATTTATTTAGTACGTCACGGACAAAGTATTTTAAATGCCAAAAATGTCCACCAGGGAAAACACATAAAACTCTCTTCTCTGGGGATAGAGCAGGCAAAATTATTGGCAAACAGGTTAAAGAATGTCGGAATTGATGAAATTATTGCAAGTCCCTACGAAAGAACAAAACAAACAGCAGAAATAATTACAGAAAAACTAGGTAAAGCTATTATTTTTTCCGAAGTTTTTAAAGAACTAAAAAGACCAACCGAGATAGAAGGAAAACATGTCGATGATCCTTACGCAAAAGAAATTAAAGCCCAAATCTTTCAGAATTGGCACAATTCTGATTACCGTTATTCCGATGAAGAAACTTATTATGATTTTAGGAGCAGAACTATAAAGGCACTCGAGTATATAGAAAGTCTAAATAGAAAAAATGTTTTAGTTGTTACTCATGGAGAAACTATCCGGATGTTTGTCGCAATTATGCTTCTGGGTAAAGAAATAAAAGCAGATGATTTTAAATCTTTTAGATCGGTTCTAAAAATTAACAACACCGGAGTCACTATTTGTGACTATATTGATAATAAATGGAAGCTTATCTCCTGGAATAATTTTTCCCACCTCGAATAACTACATAGCTATTTAAGGTTGATTTTGATCTCACTATCAAGTAAAATAAATCTTCATGGTTAATGAGCGAAAGGAATCAATCTTAAGAATTAGAAGTTTATGGATGTCTCCAA
>Ga0172371_10000172_pt1 | contig 92076 bp, 84 predicted proteins | sample Lak12m_FD_114543 | JGI IMG/M metagenome (GOLD analysis project Ga0172371, IMG submission 114543) | Freshwater microbial communities from Kabuno Bay, South-Kivu, Congo - kab_022012_12m | ecosystem: Environmental > Aquatic > Freshwater > Lake | place: Democratic Republic of the Congo: South-Kivu...
ACCGGCTCGCCCGCCACCACTAACAAGCGCTTATCCATCTTGGTGTCCACCTTCCACACTTGGTGGACACCATCCTCACCCACTACAACTACCCCAGCAAGACGGCCTTCACCGGACGCTTACTGCCAGAGTAGTTCCAAGTCGTCTTCGGAAAAACCAGTCTGCTTGGCGAGGAAAGCGGAGACAAAGCCGTGCGCCATGTATAGGCCGTAGGGAACCGTATGTTTGCGGCCCATAGTGCGGTTGTCGCCTTCCTGCTTTTCGGCTTCCGCTTCAGTGGCGACGGCCATGCGGGTTATGGAATGTTCCTGGGCAACGATGGGATTGATGGAGCGGGCGAATGTGATTTGTACCGGACCTCGCACCTGACCGCAATTGACTCCGGTGGACATGACAGCGCCGAAGGTTCGCACATCAAAAAAGTTGCGGCACATCCACTGGCGGGCATCGTCTACTGCATCGCCACCTTTGCGTTTCTTGTCGTCGCCCGCCAGCAACTCTTCGCGCCCGATGCCCACATAGGCGCGCTTGTGCTGGTTATTGAGAATGGCCTTTTCTTTCACATAAATCTCGAACGGAGGCTGCTCACCTTTCGCCACGCCAACGAAGTTGCGCACCTTGCGCTTCAAGGAAACATCCGTCACCAGCCCATGACCGGTCTCGGCATCCAGTCGCGGCAAATTGCCGGCATCGGGGTCCCCGTTGGGGTTGCCGTCTTTCACGTCGAACAGCAGTACGAAGTCGTAGCGGTTAGTCAGACTCATTTGGGTTCCTCTTTGTGGTCGGTGGTCGGAGGGTCGGGTTTGGTGAAGAAAGCTTGGCGTTGATGGTAGTAGCCCAAGGCAAAGCGGCCCTGATCGGACAAGGCGAGAATGCGGGGAAAGTCATTCACCTCGCCCATGATTTCACCGATCAGTCTGTCCATCTGCAAGGCGCGGCCTTTGGATAGTTTGCCCAAGTGATGATTCTTCAATCGCAGCAGCGTGGTGAACACAGCGACGGGCGTGCTGGAAGCGGCACTATAGTAACGGTCGCGGATTGTAGCGTTAAGACCGGGACTGGCTTCTTCCTGGATCTTTTCCAGGGTGGCAAATAGCCGCCCCAGGCGGTAGGCCGGATTGGCGTTGGTCAGGTCGAGCATAATCTGAAACTCCTTCTCGAGGCTGAATGCAGTTGGGTTGGTACGACGAATCAAACGATTCAATGAAGCTTTAGCGACGGCAGCGCGGGCGTAGGTGGGTTTCTGCTCCGCCCGGCAGCGCTGCACTGCCAGACTGAGCAACGCCGCGGGATAGGGCAGCCCTTCCAAAATGGAGCGCATAACCTCGCCGCCCAGTTTGGGCGGGATGTTGTCGGCCTTGCCTTGCGCAGCGAGTGCCGTGAGCAGGCGGAACAGGGAGAGGTGTTCCGGGTCATGGGGTGCTCGGACGATTTTGATATCGTCGAAATGACGAGCGATGCGCTGAGCCAGTTCATGCGCCGGTGCCGTTTCCCAAAACCGGATAGCAATACGGGCGGCGTTCGGCGCCAGACCCAGAACATGAAAGCGGGTGTTTGCCTCGCCTTTGGTGAATTTGCCGGACTGTACGGCCATATACAGCACCTTCAAAGCATCAATGCCCCGGTTGGGGTCATCCTTGGGTGGTTCACCGAACAGATCGGGCAGCGCCGTTTCCAGATCATGTGCTTCTTCCGCCCAGAACACGGTGGAGGCATCGCCAATCTGGATGCGCTGGCGTGAGTCGCGCGCCAGCAGGTGATTGAGTGCGGTGGTGTAGGCGAATACGGTAGGTTTGCCAATGGGAAAGTTATACCCTTGTTCTTTGCCGTAGGAGGAGACCGCCGGAATTGCCCCTGTATTTGCCGCAGACAGAGCGGCTGGCTTATCGCATACTCCTTTAGTCTTAGGATGCAGTCGGGCTATAGACCCTTTCTCGCCTGTAACGAGACAGATGCCGATAACAGTTTCATCATCGCAGTCATGTTCCACGTTTTCATTATCAGTTTGGATCCTGGCACTATTCAGGTACGTGGAAACCCATTCTTCGTGTAACACCGGTTCGACCTGGTCAACAAGAACGAAGGTCAGATTTGCACCAGGAATTTTGAATAACTCGTTAGAAACAGGGTCGCTCAATACTTTGCTGTACTCACCGCGTTGGTAGAACTGCCTCACCGCACTTAAGCCAGCGGAATCTGGATATGAAGAGCCCAACGCGTTAATCCGCGCAACAAAAGCACCAAGTTGTTTCCGTGCCTTATCAGGTGAGTCCAATGGGTCTAGCTCACCGTTTGGTTTTCTTTTGGGTTGCCCAAGAATAAAGCCGTAGTGATCCCACAATAGATTGGACTTTTGCCAAGCATTTTTACCAGAGCGTATTTCAGATTGAGGCACGAGAATCGGCTGTCCACGGTGATTTTCATCACTCGTCTTATTTTCGAGTCGGACGAAACTGCCTTCGCGATCCAAAACAATGACGAAAGGGATTTCCTTGTATTCCCATCCCGGCGGGGCGAGATTGGCACGGTCGTAGTAACTCTTGAGTGCTTGCAGAATCATCCCCGCACCTCCTCGCTGTCCCACGTGGGCACGTTGATTGCGCCCTTTTCCAGTCGTGCACGGAAGAAGCGCGGCGCGGGGTCAGCGGGTTTAGTGAAATCCAGGTCGTGCAGCATGAAGCCCAGCTCGCGGGTTTCATCTATGGGTGGTCGTTCGGCGGCATGGTCTGTTACCAGGCGAAAATACGCGGCAAACTCGCGGCAGCCGAGATAGGGTTGGTTGACGCATTGACCACGACTGGCGCGGCGCTCGAACATTTCGTAATACTTGTTGGCGTGTACACCCGGATCGCGTTCGGAGCAGAACTCCAAATCGGCATGGGCGCGATAGCCTACGTCGCGCAGAAACAGCCCGGCGCGTTGCTGGCGGTCGTCCTCAATGTTGAGCTCGAGAATGCCTGTGCCGTTCTTCATGACGGCTTCCACGTTGCGGGTGGAGACCACGCTGGCGACTTCGTTGCGGCGCAGATTGATCCAGCGGATAGGTTTGAGGACCTCAATACGGCGAATGTGCCAACGTATGGCGGGCTTCCACAGAATGGCTTCGAAGCAGGCGCGAGCGGCGGATGGGGTCATCACATCGTAGCTCACGCGCTCCACCTTCATCTCGGGGCGAGTGAAGCAGGCGAATTCGCCGGTGAGTTCAAGACAGAAGTGCTTCATGGTATTTCCCTTTCAGACGATGGACGCCGAAGCAGAGGGAGGGCTCCCGTCCATGATAAGCCCGAGTTGGTCGTGATAAAGCCAATCGTTCACTTGTACGAATAGGCCAGGAATGGCCTCGCAAACATCGCCTTGGGTGAGAAGCCTCAAGGCGTCGCGGCGCGGAATGTTGACGGTGTAACGCTGCAGTTTTCGCATCAGCCGGCGTTCGGGGCCTTGCTTTTTCAGGGTGTTCAGCAACATGCCTATCGTCTCGTCTCTTCCATCCGCGCCGAGATAATGGACGATAACGGGCACACTGTCTTCGTCCTGGATGAGTTTGAATTTCTCGGCGGCGCTGCGAAAATTGACTGCGAGGGTTTGCCCATCGACTTTGAGCAGTTCACCGATCCCCCGCGCATCCAGGTTGCAGGCGTGATACAGCTGTTCGAAATAGCGGGCGAACAATGCGCGCTCCAGTGGGCTGCCGGTGTGGCCATGAAGCACGCTACGACAGGCATCTTCGCCTTTGCGCAACAGCCCGGGTGGCGCGGGTTGGGGCGGGACGAAAACCACGACTTCACCCTGCTTGCCATGTTCACCCAGCCGTCCTTCCCGGTTGCAGCGTCCAGCGGCCTGAGCGATGGAGTCGAGTCCGGCCAACGCTCGATAAACCACAGGAAAATCAACGTCGACACCAGCTTCGATCAGTTGCGTGCTGACAACACGGGTAGGAATATTGCCCGTGAGCCACGCTCTGATTTGGCGAATGGTCTGCGAGCGATGTTCACCGCACATCAGCGCGGAGAGGTGCACGCTACGTTCCGGCATTCGTTGCCAGAGTTCGCGGGCATCCTTGCGGCGATTGACGATGACGAGCACGGAGTCGTGTTGGGTGATTTCGTCCGCCAGCGCGTCCCAAGTCACAGGCGTGTTCTCGTCGATGGGCAGGCGCACCTCGACCCGCTCCAGCTTTTGGTAGAGCGCGTCCGGGTCGCTCATGATCTCGCGCACGTTGTCGAGGCCGCGCATGTTGTTCCTGGCATCAAAGTACTCTCGGGTGGCGAGCGCGGGCTGTGTGGCCGTGGAAAGCACCACTGTGACGCCGTAATGCCGGGCCAGCAGATTCAATACACTTAGGATGGGCTGTAGAAATTCCGGCGGCAGAAGCTGCGCCTCGTCCAGCACGACAACAGAGTCCACGATGTTGTGCAGCTTGCGGCAGCGCGACGCTTTGGCGGCAAACAGCGACTCAAAAAACTGCACGTTGGTGGTGACGACAATCGGCGCATCCCAGTTTTCGCAGGCGAGGCGGCTCTTGCTGGTCTCTGCGCCGGGTTCCACTTCAGCATTGCTGTGGTGCTCGATCACCGCCTCACCGAAGATGTCTCGAAAGATATCGGCAGTCTGCTCGATGATACTGGTGTAGGGTATGACATAGATGATACGGCGTTTGGTGTATCGCTTCGCGTGCTCCAGAGCGAAAGCGAGGCTGGAGAGGGTCTTGCCACCGCCAGTGGGCACGGTGAGGGAGAACAGGCCAGGAACTTCGACAGCCTTTTCACGGCATTGTCGCAGGATGTCGGCACGCAACTCGTTGACCGGCGTGGGGTCTGCTGTGCACATCTTGCCCGCCATGAAACGATCAAACCGTTCAAGCAGGTTTTGCACATCCGGCCAGCTTCCGCGCTGCGCGGACTTGCCTGTGTCTGTGTAGGCCTCGGTGTCGAGGAAGTCGGCATCGACCAGACACGAGAACAGCATGCGTACCCACAAGGCGAAACCATCCTTTCCACCAGGTACGGCGCGTAGATCTGGAGTGAAGACGCCGTGATCGAGAATGTTGGCAGGTGGATGTTCGGCCAGAGATTCGTTGAGTTCATCGCGGCTGTCCGTGCAGTCGAGGCGAGCATCCAGACCGCCGGACCAATCATATAGTCCGGCATGGTGTCCTGCGATGAGATAGGCCAGCACTCGCCCCGCCGCCCTAAAGCGATCACATGCCAGCAGCGCGCCCGCAGTGGAGTGGGGCGACTTCCCGACCTCGCCCTCGATGTGGGCATCGGCCTCAAAGCCGCTGGCCTGTCGGATGTAGTTCTGGAAACGAGGCCGGTATTTCCCCAAGTCGTGCCACAACCCTGCAAGATGCGCCCAGTCCTCCGCACCGAAGGACCGGCCATGAGCAGCGGCCAACGCCGCCACGCCCGCCAGGTGATCCGCGAGGTCATGCGGATCCCGCCAGGTTCCGTCCGAATTCCGGGCTGCGTGGGCGATAGGTTGTGGTGTCTCTGACATTTCTATTCTTGCCAGCGAATGGAATTCATCCTACTCCCCCCCAGGCCCAAAACCCGAGCCTGCCGCAAACCATCATCAGTACTGACTCCTGGCCTGGTCGAGCTGTTCTTTGACGGCTACTTTGAGCACCTCCGGTGCAAGCACTTCGACCTCCGCGCCATGCCTCAAGATGTCCATGATGAGTTCGGTATCCCGTGAATAGGGAACGCTCAGTTCATAGCGGCCGTCCTCCAGCCAGCGCGACTGCTGCTCGGGGTGCCAGGTCTCGTCGGCCACCCAGCGGGCGCGATGCGCGGTAAAGCGCAGGACGGCGGTGGCGACGGGAATGCCCGCGAAGATGCCGTAGGCGCTGGCGAGTTCGCGGTCGAGGGTGGCGTCCGGCACGTTCCTGGCGGTTTTCGACAACACGGTCGCGTGACGGATGCACTCCACGGCAAAAATGCGCAGGGCTTTCTTCTCGTGACACCAGGCGTCGAGGTACCAGTTGTCGCGATAATGGGTGAGCCGCTGCGGCGAGATTTCCCTCAAGCCGGTCTGGTCGCGCTCGCGGTTGTAATACTCGATGGAGAGCCGCTTGCGCTGCAGCACGGCGCCGGCCGCGGTCTGGAAGTGGCGCATGTTCCCCACGCGTGCGGCCATGGCCAGAATGCGGATGCGCTTTTGCGCCTCGCCGCCGCCCAGGTGCTCGGTCTGCAGGATGCCCTGCAGCCGGGCGCGGATCGGCGCAAGCAGTTCATCCAGCAGACCGGGCTGGAGCGTTTGCAGCAGGTGATTGAGGCTGACGAGGGCATGCAATTCTTCCCCGGTGAACCACAGGCCGGGCAGTTCGAAGCGACCGTCCGCCGTGTCGAATCGGTAGCCGCCGTATTCCTGGTCGAAGACGAGGGGAGCGTCGAAATTCTTGCGCAGGTCGGCGATGACGCGGGTGAGTTTGGAGCGGGAGATTTCCAGCTCCTGCATCAGCGTCTGGCGGCTGATAGCCGTGCGCCGGCCGTCTAGCAGGCGGTGCAAGCGGTAGAGGTCGTCGAGTCTGCTCATGCTGCTTTGCCCGTTTCAAACCCTGGCGCATTGATCCCCATGTGCCATTTGCGGCTGGGGCAGTGTCCCGCAATACCGCCCAGACGGCAAGTTTGCCGACCGCCCGCTGGGACATGGCCCCCCGCCTGACGAACCGCCCGCATTTGACCCGCCCGCGCCGTGCGGGGTTTAATAGCGCACCATTTATCGAGACCGCCGATGACGCACTCCGCCAGCCAGGCGCGACAGTTCCGCTATTACGAACTGGTGATGGCCGCCTTCGTCACGGTCCTGATCTGCTCCAACCTGATCGGCCCGGCGAAGATCGCGCAGTTCGAGCTGCCCCTGCTGGGCGCGATCACCTTCGGCGCCGGCGTGCTGTTTTTCCCGATATCGTATGTGTTCGGCGACATCCTCACCGAAGTCTACGGCTACGCCCGGGCGCGCAAAGTGATCTGGGCCGGGTTCGCCGGCCTCGGCTTCGCCTCCTTCATGGCCGCGGTGGTGGTGGCGCTGCCGCCGGCGCCCTTCTGGAACAATCAGCCGGCCTATGAGATCGCCTTCGGCTCGACCTGGCGCATTGTGCTTGCCTCGATGTGTGCCTATTTTTGCGGCGAATTCGTCAATTCCTACGTGCTGGCGAAGATGAAGATCGCCACCGCAGGCAAATGGCTGTGGACCCGCACCATAGGCTCGACTGTTTTCGGCGAGGCGGTGGACTCGGCGCTGTTCTATCCGCTCGCCTTCTACGGCAGCGGCATCATTCCGGACGATAAACTGCCGCTGGTGATGCTGTCGCAGTTCCTGATCAAGGTCTGCGTCGAGGTGGTATTCACCCCGATCACCTACAAAGTCGTCGGCACGCTGAAGCGGGCGGAACACGAGGACCACTACGACCGGGACACCGATTTCACCCCGTTCTCTCTCAGAACCTGAACGCGCCAGCGTCCTATGGAACTGATATAAGGGACTAGCCAGGCCGGCAGCGGAAATTGAGAAAAAATTGCGGCAGGCGGCGAAAAACCGCCCCACGACTGCGTAATGCCGGATAATGGCCGTCGGGCTCGGGGATCGAAGCAGGTCGCGTCCTCAACGAGGTATCATAGGTGCGCGTTCAGGGGGCGTGGAGCTAACAATGACTTATCGCGGCAACGATTACGACGTCAGCGCGCGGATCAATACCACCGATCCACAGCGCGTCAATGACGAGATAGACCGCATCTATCTCGATCTCTACCCGTCGGCGTCCACGCGGCAGATCGACCATGCGTTCGGCGACCTGACGCGGCTCTACCGCGGAGAATACCCCGGGTACCACCCTTGCGACACGGCCTATCATGACGTGCAGCATGTGCTGGACGTGACGCTGGCCATGGCACGCCTGATCGACGGCTATGAGCGCAGCCGCATCGGCACCCAAGCTTTTGGCGATTTCCTGTTCCGTCTGGGCGTAATCACGGCCCTGTTTCACGATATTGGCTACGTGCGCAGGCTGAAGGACCACACGCACAGGAATGGCGCCGAGTACACCCTCATCCATGTCTCGCGCGGGTCGCATTTTCTCAAGGACTACCTGCCGCAAGTCGGCATGGCGGAAATGGCCGATATCGCCTCCGAATTGATCCATTTCACCGGATACGAGACGCCAGTGGCAAAGATCAGGGTCCCCTCCCCCATCTACAGATTGCTCGGCAGCATGTTGGGTTCAGCCGACATCATCGCGCAGATGGCCGACCGCTGCTATCTGGAGAAGTGCCGCGACCGCCTGTATCCGGAGTTCGTCGCCGGCGGCCTGGCTACCAAGCGCACCCCGGAGGGTGCGGAGCAGGTGGTGTTCGCCTCGGGTGGGGACCTGGTTGTCAAGACGCCCAATTTCTTCCGCGGCGCGACCAAGCGGCTCGATGTCGACCTCGGTGGCTGCTACGCCTATGCGCAGCAACATTTCGGCGGGCAGAACCTGTACGTGGAGGAATTGGGCAAGAATATCAATTTCGCTCAAGAATTGAACGAAGCAGCCGATGCCGCGATGCTGAAGCGCAAGCCGCCCGAAACACTATCCGAATAAAAATCGGGGACAAACCACGTTTTTCGATCCGGCAGGCTGGAGTTGATCCAGAGTACGATGCCGAAAAGCGTGGCCTGTCCCCGGTCTTCTACAGCAGCGCATCTTTGGACAGTCCGTGGCGGCGCAGGATGCGGCGCAACTGCCCCAGCGCCTCGAGCTGGATCTGCCTGACGCGCTCGCGTGTCAGGCCCAGTTGCCCGGCCAGTTCCTCCAGCGTGCAAACCTCCCGGTTGTTCAGGCCGAAACGGCGCTCGATCACGCTGCGCTGCTTCACGGTCAACTGCTCCAGCCACTGCTTCACCAGCGACTCGATCTTCTGCGTCTGCAGACCGGTTTCGGGATTGACCATCTGCTCGTCGGAAACTGATTCGCCGATCGACAGCATCGGGTCTACGTCCAGAGGCGCGTCGAGCGAACCCATGTGCTCGTTGTGCGCCAGCAGCCTGCGCACCTCCTCCGCCGGCTTGCCCAGCAGGTGCGCAATGTCGTCGATGCTCGCTTCGCGTTCCGCGTGCGCCTCCAGATGGCGCTTGGCGCGCAGCACCAGATTCAGCTCCTTGATCACATGCACCGGCAGCCGTATGGTGCGCGACTGGTTCATGATCGCGCGTTCGATGTTCTGGCGTATCCACCAGGTGGCATAGGTGGAGAAGCGAAAGCCGCGTTCCGGATCGAATTTGTCCAGGGCGTGCATCAGCCCGAGATTGCCCTCCTCAACCAGGTCCAGCAGAGACGCGCTGCGGTTGAGGTAATGCTTGGCGATATTCACCACCAGGCGCAGGTTGCGCTCGATCATTTTCTGCCGCGCGGCGAAATCCCCCTGGACGGCGCGGCGCGCGTAGACCAGTTCATCTTCCGGCGAAAGCAGCGGATTGAGCCCGATCTCGTGCAGGTAGATCTGGGTGGCGTCGGAGAGGAACTCGGTTTCCGGGTCGGCCGGCTCGGTCTGCGGCGCGGCCATGGGCGCAGCCTCGGGTTCGTCCTCTGTTTCCTCGTCCGGGGGTGGGGATGGTCGGGTCACGACGGTGGCAGGAACCTGGCCGGATCCACCGGCTTGCCGAGCTTGCGGATTTCGAAATGCAGCTTGGGCGCGTCGGCGTCGGTGCTGCCGATTTCCGCGATCTTCTGGCCCTTGACCACGCTCTGCCCCTCTTTCACCAGGATCTCCCTGTTGTGGGCGTAGGCGGACAGGTAGGTCTTGTTGTGCTTGATGATGACGAGCTTGCCATAGCCGCGCAGACCACTACCGCTATACACCACGCGCCCTGGCGCTGCCGCCGTCACCGGATCGCCGGGCTTGCCGGCGATGTCCAGACCCTTGTTGCTCGCTTCGGAAAAACCGGCAAGGATCCTGCCGCGCACCGGCCAGCCCCATTCGACCTTGTCCTCGTCGTCGCTGTCAGCGTCGGTTTTTCCGGCCGGCGCGGGGGCCGCTGCCGGGGCAGACGCAGGGCCGGCGGCGGGCGGCGTTTCACCGCGTTGCAGCAGCGCCACGTTCTCCGGCGAGTATGGCAGCTTGCGCGCCTGGGGTTCGGATTTGATCGCATCCTGCGCGCCTGCGGCGGGCGCCGTTCTCGCCGGCCCCGGCGCACCGAGCGGGCGCGTCTCGACCCGGCCCGATGAAGTCACCGGCGACACCGTCACCGTCGATGCCTGCTCGCCCGGCGGGGGCTTCAGACGCAGCTGCTGGCCGGGACGGAGGAGATTCGGGTTATCCAGCTTGTTCCAGGCGGCGAGTTCCTTGTAGTCGTGGCCCTGGTCGAGTGCGATGCTGAACAGCGTGTCGCCGCGCTTGACCGTGTAGGTCTCGGGGCGCATACCGGCCGCGGCCGGCGCAGCCGGCCGGACTTGCGTCGGCGGCGCGCGCTCGATGACCGGCGCCTGCACCGGCCGGCCGGCGCAGCCGGCGAGCGTCAACGCCGCGGCGAAGGCACAGCATGCCGCCGCGCGCTTCACTCCACCCCCATCAGCATGGGCACGAAACGGACCGCGTCCAGCGTGGTTTCGCTGAAACCCGACCGCATACGCTCCACCAGCCGCAGCACCTGTTCGGACGTGCCGAAGGGCAGGATCATCCTGCCGCCCGGTGCAAGCTGCTGCATGAGCGCCTTCGGCAGTTGCGGGCTGGCCGCGGCGAGGATGATGGAATCGAAGGGTGCGGCTTCGGGCAAGCCGAGATTGCCGTCGCCATGCTTCAACCTCAGATTCGACAGTCGCAGTCCGCGCAGATTGGCGCGCGCCTTGGCCAGCAGCGGCGCGATGCGCTCGACCGAATACACTTCGGAGGCCAGCTGCGCCAGCACCGCCGCCTGGTAGCCGCAACCGGTGCCGACCTCCAGCACCTTGCCCAGTTCGCGCCCGGCGCGCAGTGCCTGGATCATCAGCGCGACGATGTAGGGCTGGGAAATGGTCTGCGAAAAACCGATCGGCAGCGCATCGTCGTCGTACGCGCGGCTTGCCAACGCCTCCTCGACGAACAGATGGCGCGGCACGGTGCCCAGCGCCGCGAGCACGGTCTCGTCCGCGATCCCCTCCTTGCGCAGGCGCTCGACCATGCGCGCGCGCGTGCGCCGCGAAGTCATGCCTATGCCTTGTGCCTGGGGGTGGCTGCGGCGGTTCATCGTTTCAGCCAATTGCGCAATTGCGGAATCTGGTTCACGTAAGTCAGATCGACCTGCAAGGGCGTCACCGACACGCGCTGCGCCGCCACGGCGTAGAAATCGGTGCCTTCCCCCGCATCCTGCGCGCCGCCTGCGGAACCGACCCAATAAACGGTCTCCTTGCGCGGACTGACTTCCTTGATCACCGGTTCGGCCTTGTGGCGCTTTCCCAGGCGCGTGACCCCGACTCCGCGCAACGCGTCGTAGGCGACGTCGGGCACATTGAGATTGAGCAACACTGGTCCGGACAGGGGATCGCGGCGCAAGCGCTCGATCAGCTCCAGCGTCACGCGCGCGGCGGTATCAAAATGCCGGCCGGTCTTGCCGGCCAGCGACACTGCAAGCGACGGAATGCCGAGCAGGTGGCCCTCAGTGGCCGCGGCGACCGTGCCCGAATAAATGGTGTCGTCTCCCATATTGGCACCGAGGTTGATGCCCGACACCACCATGTCGGGCAGAAAGTCGAGCAGCCCGGTTACCGCCAGGTGCACGCAGTCGGTCGGCGTGCCGTTGACGTAGAGAAAGCCGTTGGCCGCGCGCTTGACCGAGAGCGGCCGGTCCAGGGTAAGCGAGTTGGAGGCACCGCTGCGGTCGCGCTCCGGTGCCACCACCGTGATTTCGGCCACGCCCGCAAGCACTTCGGCGAGGCGGGCCAGGCCGGGAGAGAAATAACCGTCGTCGTTGCTGAGCAGGATGCGCATGTGCGCCCGATTATAAAGGACAGCGCGAGGGTTTTACACAAGATCGTCGATTGCGTCCGGATGGCTTTTTCATCCGTGCGCAATCGACACTCTGCGCCGACGGCTTTTCGCCCGTGCAAGACCGCCACGGCGCAATAGCGGATGAGTGCAATCCGCCGCCGCGCAGAACCCGGCCGCGGCGTCGCCGAAACATTCGGCCGCAAGAGCGCTATCAATAGGTCCCGGGCACCAGGATCGCCCGATCCACCTGCTTCACGTCGCACAGTCCGCAGAACGCCATGGTGATGTCGAGTTCGTTGCGGATGAGATCCAGGCACTTGCTCACGCCCGCCTCGCCCATCGCGCCCAGGCCGTAGACGAAGGCGCGGCCGATGAACACGCCCTTCGCGCCCAGGGCCAGAGCCTTGATCACGTCCTGCCCGGAGCGGATGCCGCCGTCCATCAGCACCTCGATCTTGTTTCCCACGGCGTTCACGATCGAGGGAAGCGCGGCAATCGAAGACGGCGCGCCGTCGAGCTGGCGGCCGCCGTGGTTGGAGACGACGATCGCGTCAGCGCCGGAGCGCGCGGCGATCTCGGCATCTTCCGCGTCCATGATGCCCTTGAGGATCAGCTTGCCGCCCCAACGCTCCTTGATCCACTGCACGTCGTCCCAGTTCAGGGTGGGGTCGAGCTGGCCTGCACTCCATGCCGAAAGCGAAGTCAGGTTGTCGACCCCGCTGGTATGGCCAACCACGTTGCGAAAGGTATGGCGCCTGGTGCCGAGCATGCCCAGGCCCCAGCGCGGCTTGGTGCCCATGTTGAGCATGTTGCGCAAGGTGATCTTGGGCGGGGCCGACAGGCCGTTCTTGATGTCCTTGTTGCGCTGCCCCATGATCTGCAGGTCGAGGGTGAGCACCAGGGCGGAGCACCCGGCCGACTTGGCGCGGTCGATCAGGCGGCGGATGAATTCGCGGTCGCGCATCACATAGAGCTGAAACCAGAACGGCTTTTCGACGTTCTCGGCCACATCCTCGATCGAGCAGATGCTCATGGTGGAGAGGGTGAACGGAACGCCGAATTTCTCGGCCGCGCGCGCGGCCAGAATCTCGCCGTCGGCATGCTGCATGCCCACGAGCCCCACCGGCGCCAGCGCCACGGGCATGGCCAGGTCCTGGCCCACCATCGTGCTCTTCAGGCTGCGGTGTTCCATATTGACCGCCACGCGCTGACGCAGCTTGATCCTGGCAAAATCGCTTTCGTTGCAGCGGTAGGTCGTTTCGGTCCAGGATCCCGAATCGGCGTATTCGTAGAACATCCGCGGCACGCGTTTTTCCGCCAGCAGGCGCAGGTCTTCGACGCAGGTAACGATTGGGGGCATGGTGTCTCCGGACGCAGGTGAAAGAACTACGATCATGCTAAGGCAAACGGCCCCGGATTGCCAGATCGGCCGCCGTACCTCGCAAGGCTGCGCCTTTCGGCGTAAGCTGACGCAGTGGGTTCAAACAGGCACTGACGGAGGCCCGAAAATGATCAGCAGAACCATTGCGGCGATTACGCTCTGCGCCTTGCTCGGCTCGGGCCAGTCGACGGTCGCACGCGCCGCTTCCAGGGACGAGATCGACGCCAAGGTGCAGGAAGCGGTCCAGAATTTCTACAAGCAGACCAGCGCGGGCAAGCAGCTGGCGCAGAAGGCAGCCGGCATGCTGGTGTTTCCGGAAGTGCTGAAGGCCGGCATCGGCGTCGGCGGGGAGTACGGGGAAGGCGCGCTCTTGGTCAAGGGCAAAACCACGGGCTATTACAGCACCGCGGCCGCCTCGATCGGCTTTCAGCTCGGCGCCCAGATGAAGTCCCAGATCATCCTGTTCATGAATCCGAAGGTGCTGGAGAACTTTCGCAAGAGCCAGGGCTGGAAGGCGGGGGTGGATGGAAGCGTGGCGCTGGCGACGCTGGGCGCAGGCGGCGAACTCGACACCGACAGCGTCAAGCAGCCTATCATCGGCTTTATATTTTCGAACAAGGGCCTGATGTACAACCTGACCTTCGAAGGCTCGAAGATCACCCGCCTCGAACGCTGAGCGGCCGGCGGGCGCGATCGCAACGCCGGACAGTCCGCCTCCGACCGCGCAGCGTCAGCGGGTCCAGGTCGCGCGCAGCAGGTTGTCTTCCTTGTTGTAATGGAATTCGAGCTCGCCCTTGTAGGCCTTGTGCAGGGCCTGCGCGATATCGCGCGCGAGATGGGTGTCGGTGGTCGTGGCGACGATGCCCTCGGCGCTGTCGACGATGGCCATGATCCGCTGCAGCGGGTGTTCCGCCTTCTCCTTCACCTCGTGATTCCTGATCAGATGCAGTATCTCGTTGCGATGCGCCTGCAGGAAGGCGCCTTTCAGAGTCACGAAACCCGCGGGAAATTTGTCGTGCATGCGATGGCATGCCGGACACCGCTCCTCGTGCGCCGCCGAAGGGGCGGTTCCCCAGATCCAGCGGCCTTCCTGAAACGCCGCGCCGCAATCGGGGCAGCGCGCCGGTTCCGGCAGCTTGCGTCTCGCCTTGTAACTGTCGTGTACCAGTTCCTGGAACAACTGCTCCCTGCCGATCGGCTGGAAACCCCCGCGTTGATTTTTCATGATGGCCCTCTCGTCGCACCGCATTCGTATGCGCCCGGCGCTGGTCCCGTTCAGAGCGTCGGATTGCTCTCGTGGGCATAGGACTTTTCGTGCTGTCGCTGGCAGGCGAAGCAGCGCTTGGCGGTAGCGTAAGCGAGCAGGCGCTCGATTCCGATTTCGCCGCCGCAGTCGATGCACGCCCCGAAGCTGCCGTCCTCGATGCGTGCCCGGGTCGCGTCGATGTCGCGGATTTCGCGTACGTGCCGGTCGATGATCGCCAGATCGAGGTCCGCGAGCGCATCGCCGGTCGCCTGGTCCCCGCTGTCCGCAGGCGCCCGGTCGATCAGCTCCACGTACTGCTGGTTTTCGCTTTTCTCCAGCGCGTCCCGCACCTCTTCCAGCAGCGATTGATATTGCTGGTCAAGCTTGCGCCCGAGCTTCGCGATTTGGGTCTGGGTCAGGGCCACGATCTGTACCTCCTTGCGGCAATCCGTTCGGGAATCCACGGATATTGTCCGGGCTTGTCAGTCGAGGCAGTTTGATATTGCGCAAGATCCAATCTGATTCGCCGGTTTGGCGAAATGCCGTGCACCTGCGGCCGGATAACTATCCGCTCCGGCTGCCGCGCCTGTCAGGCGGCTGGTGCCAGCGCTCTGGCCGGTTCGCGCGGCGCAACCGCGGAGGGGTTCGTCAGCGAACCCCACTGGACCAGTCCGAGCATGCTGAAATAGCCGCTGTGCGCAAGGCTTTCCTCGATGAACCAGCGGGTCAGTACTTCCGCGTCCGGCGCCGGCAATTCCCGCACTGCATGCGCTTCACCGTCGACCGAGCGCACCGACATGCCGGCGCGGAGGGCCATCCTGCGCATGGGCGTATTATCCGAAAGGAACATCACGAACACTTTCCTTATGCCGCACATCCTGGCGCGAAGGAGCAGTCTTTCCATCAGTTGGGTGCCGATTTTCTGGCCACGCCGGTCGGGGCGCACCGAAAAAGCCGCCTCGCTCGCTTCGGTGTCTCTCACCAGTTCGGCCAGTCCGACGATTTGCGCCTGCTCGTCGAACGCGCCGAGTACCGTGTTGCGGCTGAAATTCAGGCAGTCCACATATTTTGAAATGGTTTCGTCGGAAAGCATGCAGCAGAAGCGCTTGCGCCGATCCTCCGCCGACAGGGAAAGGTAGAAGTTCCTGGCGGCCTCGCGCTCGAATACTGTCAGTGGCCGGATAATCATTGGACTGGAAACTCGCCCGGGGGGGGGCTGCTCTTTTTCTATTTATATCATATTGATGCAACGCACCATAGCAGTTTATGTGATGACGAAGATCAATAAAAACAATGATAAATTGGTCACACAACCGGAAACGGACTATTGCGTTGCAACAACGCTTGATGTAGCATCGGTTCTGCGGGGTTTCTCCTCCTCCTCCTTTGGAATCCCGTCTTCTAGCCGGTGGCGTTTCAAAAGCGCCACCGGTTTTTTTTTGGGGCGCTTTCGGCCGCCACGGCCGTGCGCTGCGAATGGCGTAAAATGCGCCCCCCTCACCGAGCGCCGGAGCAGCGCGGAAAGGCGCCAGTGAAAACCCCGAAAAGAATCGAACTTGTCGCATCATCTGGACAAGCTGAGGAACGAAGGCTTGGTCGATGTCCAGCGCGAAGGCACCTATCTGCGCTACCGCGCGAACATCGGCGCGCTGCAGGAGCTGCTGACCTTCCTGTATTCGGAGTGCTGTACGCGCAGTAAGGCCATCAATCCGAACAATTTCGTCAAGGCGTGCAGATCGGCGCGGAGTGGCGAAACCGTCGAGTTCAGGAAAGCGGTCAAGCCCCGATAACGAGGCAGGGAAGCACCGGATCGCGCAGTTTGGATTTGAAATTTTCCGCGCAACCCATTTTTTGTTCAGTCAATGCGATGAATGGCGGTTTCGGTGGTACCTATCGAGCTTTCCATAGCTGGAACGATCGAGTGAATTTGATTACCTGCTCGCCACGGGCTCCAATCGCGCGGGAGCGTCGGATTTTTCTGTCGACATGGAGAAGCACGAGGCCGTTTCGGCCCAGCTCGACGAACTCGGCGATATCGAGGTCGCGATCGACCAGATCCGCAGAAAGCTGCCCATCGAGGAGCGCCTTCGTCACCTGCTCGCCCTGGGTACGAGCGTCGGCACGATTCCCGCCGAATACAGCTACATCCTGCTCGCACAGGTGCGCCGCCTGACCGGCGAGGAGGCAACGCTGGGTGCGGATCTGAAGGAGCTCTTCAGGCGGATGGTATTTAACGTCCTGATCGACAACACCGACGATCACGAGAGAAACCATGGATTCCTCTACGACGGTGGCTGGCGCCTTGCCCCCGCGTTCGATGTTTCATCGCAGCTGACCGCGTTGGGATATCAAGCCATGAAGGTGGGCGCAGACGACACCCGCTCCACACTCGCCAACGCACTTAGCGAGTGCGAGCACTTCGGATTGCGGCCCGAGAAAGCGCTGGGACTGGTGAATCAACTCATCGATTCCACCGGCGCACTCCCGGAGGTCTATCGGGAAGCAGGGGTCGATCCCGAACGGGTCGCGGTTGCGGCGCGAGTCAGGGAGAACATCGTTTCGGCGTTTCGTGCCAGACCCCAGTCGGATCAATGGGCACCGCCGAAAAAAATGAGAACCGCCGTTCGCAAGAAACCGTCTAACACATAGATGCTCGTGAAGTGTCGGGCGGCATGTACACGATTGGCCCAATGTATGGACAATCGATCCAACGATCCCTTGCGGCCGTTCTTGGTCGTCCAGCAGCTGAATAAGGTCCAGTGCGACACCCCCTCGCCCGCAGCAGTTTCTCGTCCACCGCGGTCTGTGCGAAGAGTCCCGCCAAATTCAATTCGGCCGCGCCCGCCTCGATCGCCTCCAGGCCAAGCACCGGGTTGCGCGGCGAACGATAAAGCGACCGACACATGGGCAGGTTGAATTCCGGGGCTGCGGCGTCGAGCATGGCGAACCCGGGGCCATGCGGCGGATCGTTCTTTAGCCGGATCGCGTGCGCCTCGATCTGATGGATGAGATCGAGAATACGGCGGTTTTCTAGGTGAGCCTGATCGTCCACGAAACGACGCAACTGCTCGACCAGCTGGGCGAGCGTGCCGTGCACTTTTTCGCCCGCCTCGAGAAGTAGGAACGGGATGCCGCGAACGAATTCATCATGCGAGAGATCTCGCACCGCCTGCAACTCGTGCACGCGGCGCAACCACGCCTGCAGCTCATCCTGCCGCACCGGGGACATCAGAAACTCCCAGAACGCGTCAAAGCTCTTGCCCTGGTCCGAGCGACGAATGTGGTCAGTTTCGCCGAAGATCTCCTCCAGCAGCGCTCCCTTGGCCTGCATACTGGTCGCAACGCGCTCGCACGTCTGCGCGTCGAGCCCGCGAAAATTTTCTTCCACCTGCCGAAGTCGCTCAGGAGATGGCGAGCAGTTTCTTCGACCTGCAGATAGCGTTCCTTGACCTGCGTCGCGTCGAGCGGGCCGAGTTGGCCGCTGCGCACACGCTCGATCTCGGCCTTGCGGCGCTCCAGCTCGCGGATGCGCACGGACGCATCGTCCTGCGTGCCCGTTGCCAGCTCGCGCAATAGTTGGAACAGGGTCAGCAGTCGGGACTCCGTACCGACGAACTATTGCGGCCTGAGGCTCTGGATCCACTCGATTGCCTTCTCCGTCGCAGGCGTCGGATCGAAGTCCGCATCCCCGCCCGACTTCGGGTAGTACTTGCGCAGGTAAGCCCGCTCGGGCGCGGCCCAATCCTCCAGATACTGTCGCGCGCTCTTGGGATAGCGTTACGCCCCGTGGGTCTCGCTTAGCTGGTCGAGGTATGCGTCCAGTTGCGCAGTCAGCTCCGGTGCCGGGATTGCCCAGCGATTGGGCTGGATGAAAGCGAGGGCCAAAAAGCTCAGCACGAGCGGCGCATGATCGGCCGCGAGCAGCCGCCATGCGGCGGAAGTCTGCCGCAGCCGATCCAGGGTGTCATGATCCATCTCATGATTATGAGGCAATCGAGCCGTGCGGTGCAGGCGTCGCGATAGTCGGCGCCATCGCATCACCTGGCGGCGACGTTATCCGCAAAACGCCGGCATATGACTATGCACTAGGCGCCGTCACCTTCCGCTGTCCTTCCCGCGCAAGGCGTCAACCACTGCGGAGAGCGTGTCGGCAAGCCGCCTCGTAATTTCCGGCGTGGGCAGTGGCACCTTGAGGCTGCGCGCTCCGGTGCTCGGATCACGCGCGATCCATGGATGGACTTCGCCCGCGGAATCATCGGCGGCCGTCAGTGCGGAGACGAACTGACTCCCAAGCTGCATTAGGGCAGCCCAGGGATCGGCGCCCGCCTCCGATCGCATAGAGGCGGATGTTTCCCGATCCATTCGGTCTGCGTCGGCTTTGCCATCGGAGGGCGTCGCATAGGTCGGCGCTTCGCCAGATGCAGTGGTGGCGTTCGCGATCTCTTCTCCCACCGCAATGGTCTCGCCTTCGCCCATGTGGCCAGTCACATTTTCCACGTCCTTCATGAATCGGTTGAGGCGCGAGCCCCCGAGCGAGATTTCACCGACACCGCCGTCCAGGATGCCTGCGGACAAAGACCGCTTAAAGGCAAGCACCGAAAGCATGCCCTCCTCGATGGTGCCTTTGGCAACGAAATTGACGATCCGCACCGGCCGCGTCTGCCCCATGCGATGAATGCGCGAGATACGCTGTTCCAGAAGCGCCGGGTTCCACGGCAGATCCATGTTCACCAGCGTCGACGCATGTTGCAGGTTCAAGCCGGTGGCGCCCGCGTCGGTCGAAAGGAACACGCGGCAGTCCGGATCGTCACGAAAACGTTCGACCAACGCCGGTCGTTTCTTCGACGGCACGCCGCCGTGAAAACTTACGTAGTCGATGCCGCGCGCCTCAAGCCGCCGGATGACGATATGGTGCGTACGTACCCATTGGCTGAACACCACCGCCTTTGCCTCCGGCTGCGCGAAAAGACCGTCGAACAGCGCCGCCAACTCGTCCGCCTTGACGCCGTGATCGGTTTCCTGGTCGAGCAGATAGGTGCTGTTGCAAGCCATGCGCATATTCTGCAATGCGCACGTTAGCCGACGCTGATCCTTGTCCGACAGAAACTTCATCTTGCGCCAGCGATGCACAATCTGCGCCACGATATCGGCATTCTCCTGGTGGTAAAGCATCTGCGCGTCCGTCATAGGCAGCAGCAAGTTCTGGTCGCTCCGCTCGGGCAGTTGCAGCAGTACATCGCCCTTGCGGCGACGGATCATGATGGGCGCGAGCGTCTCGCCGATTTTCTCCAGCCCCGTATAGCCGGTCACCCGTCCCGCGTCGTCCCTGAGCTGATGTTCGTGCAGCAGCTTCCACGTCGGCCCGAGGCGATGCTGGTCGACAAACTGGACAATGGAAATCAGCTCCTCCAGTTTGTTTTCGAGCGGCGTACCGGTCAGCACCATGGCATAGGTACTGTCGATGCGCTTCAACGCGCGCGCGGCAATTGTGTTCCAGTTCTTCACCCGCTGCGCCTCGTCGACGATGACCAATTCCGGTCCCCAGGCGGCAATGAGACCGAGATCGGGCTGAAGCTTTTCGTAATTCGTGATCTTGCACAGATCGTCCTGCGCGTAGTCCTTCTGCCGCTGCGCCCGACCGCCAGCAAGAACCCGAGCCGCGCATTCGGCAAAGCGTAAGATCTCGCTCTGCCATTGGTATTTCAGCGAAGTGGGGCAGATCACGAGTATCTTCGACACGCCAAAATGACGCACGAGAATCTCGGCCGCTGCGATGGCCTGGATGGTCTTGCCCAGACCCATCTCGTCGCCGATCAGCGCTCGCCCGGCACGCACGGCGAACATTACGCCCTCGGCCTGATAAGGATAGAGCGGCACCTTGAGCAGCTTCTTCAGCTTTGGATCGGTCGCGCCTCGCGGGAACATCCCGTCCAGTGCAGCGGTCCGCCGCGCGGCATCGCGCCTCCCAGCGACAAAATCGAGTGCGTCGTCGTAAGCACGAAGTTCGTGGCCGCTCTTCGCCACGGCCACGAGGAAGCGCTCCAACTCGCCGAAACGCGCCTCCGGTAGTATCCAACCCTTCGCCTCCACGAACAACAGTGCGGCGGCCTTGCGTACCGCCGGCGGACAATCAATCCCGGCGCGAAAATGGATCTTGCGCCCGCCGTCATTGCGCAGATACAACTCCGAAAAGGGCGGTTGATAGCCGCGCGAGAACGCTAACTTGGCGCCACGCTTCTTTTCCAGTCGGGCAAGCGTGAATTCGATGTGCTTGCAGGTGCCCAGTTCGTTGCTCGCATAGTCCGGACAGGAACAGAAATTGTCGCCCGGCATCAATCCGCGAATCGCCACGCGATAGCTGGATTTCGATTGCGGATTGTGGACGCGGAACTCGGAGAAGAACGACTCCGCGCCCAGATTCTCCAAGCTGAACGCCTGCTCGCGGCCAAACTGTCGGCGCAACCTGCGTTGCCAATCAGCCGGAGAAAGATCTGCCGGGACATGTGTGCGAGAGAGCTTGGGTGGTCTGGCCGTTTCGGCGGCATTACGTTTGGATTTCATCAAGGCCCGTCAGCGTTGGCAATACTTTTGCGGTTCGTGCATATTTTACCGAGCCTATCGCGTCGAAACTCAGAAGAACGCAGCTTCCTTGGTTTCCCCATACGCCACCTCCTCGTGGGCATAGTCGAGGTAAATTGCGCGTCATCGTCTAGGCTCCCCAACCAGGTAGAATTAACGCAAGTTTAATTGCGTTGAAAGATCCCTGCTCAACAACACGCAGTGAGTTCTTGAATAATTGGGATTTGCTTAGACCAAAAAGGCAATGCTTGCCCGACTACCTGCATAGAGCGCAGGGACGCTTCTGCGTGCGTCATGTGCTCGGCATGCATCGCCCGCAAACCCACTATCCATGCGGGTTTCAGCGTGCGGCCGATTGGAAAATCTACTCTGCGAGATGCTGCGATGAAGACCGGCTTACCGCCGGTGGCAACTTGAACTTCGTGCTACAACTTCCTAATTTATTGGATTGGTCGGGGCGAGAGGATTTGAACCTCCGACCACCTGCACCCCATGCAGGTACGCTACCAGGCTGCGCTACGCCCCGATGTTGCCGATTTTATCACGCCGGTCCGAATGAAAACCAGCGCTCGATGCACCTCGCCGCGCTAGGCGCCGTTGCCGAGGCCGTCGATGATGCTCCTGATCTCGCTCCTGATTCCGGCCATGTCGAGCATGCCGGGTTCGGCGCGCGCCGGTGCGCGGCCGTTGCCCGATACGCCCTCGTCGAGGCGGTTGCGCGCGCCGCTGATGGTGAAGCCCTGCTCGTAGAGCAGATCGCGGATGCGGCGGATCAGCAGCACTTCGTGGTGCTGGTAGTAGCGCCGGTTGCCGCGGCGCTTGACCGGCTTCAACTGGGTGAACTCCTGCTCCCAGTAGCGCAGCACGTGCGGCTTGACGCCGCACAGTTCGCTCACCTCGCCGATGGTGAAATAGCGCTTCGCCGGAATCGGCGGCAGGCTACTGTTGCTGCTGTGGCTTTCCACGATTGGCCTTTTCCACCAGCGCCTTGAGTTTCTGGCTGGCGTGGAAGGTGACGACGCGACGCGCGGTGATCGGAATCTCTTCTCCGGTCTTGGGGTTGCGCCCCGGGCGCTGCGGTTTGTTGCGCAATTGAAAGTTGCCGAATCCGGAAAGCTTTACGCTGTCGCCGTTTTCCAGCGCAGCGCGGATCTCTTCGAAGAAGGTCTCGACCATATCCTTGGCCTCGCGCTTGTTAAGCCCGACTTTCTCGAACAAAAAGTCAGCCAGCTCGGCTTTGGTTAACGTCATATTTTCTCCCTAGGTGCGCAATTTGGCGCCGACGCGCTGGGCGAGAAGCTGCAGCAGTTGTGCCACCGCCGCCTCCGCGTCCGCGTCGGTCAGCGTTTTCGAAGTATCTTGCATAACTACCCGAAATGCAAGGCTTTTCTTGCCCGCATCCACCCCTTTTCCGCGGTATAAATCAAACAGCCATAAGTCCTGCACGACGGCCGCGCGGGCGCTTCGCATCGCCTCCAGCAAGGCCTGCGCGGACACCGTTTCGTCCACCACCACCGCCAGATCCCGGGTCACCGGCGGAAACTTGGAAACCTCGCGGTATTGCGGCATCGGCGCAGCGAGCAGCGCGTCCAGCTCGAGTTCGAACAGGACCGGGGCCTGGGGCAATTCGTATTTCTGCTGCCAGTGCGGATGCAGCTCGCCCAGCCAGCCGATGCACCTGCCGTCCACCAGCACGTTCGCCGCGCGTCCCGGGTGCAGCGCCGGATGGGTCGTGCGCTCGAAGCGCAGCTGCCAGGGCACGAGCAGGCTCTCGATGTCGCCCTTCAAGTCGTAGAAATCGACATTGCGCTGGGCGAGGCCCCACTGCTCCGGGCGCGCCGGGCCGTAGGCGATCGCCGCGAGCTTGAGCGGCTGGTCGATGCCGCCCACGGTAAGCGGGCCATCGGTGACGCCGGCGTCGGCACGGAACACGCGGCCCAGTTCGAAGGCGCGCACCCTGCCCTGCTTGCGGTTCAGGTTGTAGCGCACGTTGGCGACGAGGCTGCCGGCGAGGCTGGAGCGCATCACCGCGTATTGCGCCGAGATCGGGTTCAAGAGCTTCACCGGCGCGTCATTGCCGCAGAAATCGCGCTCCCACTCGACTTCGACGAAGCTGAAGTTCACCACTTCCTGATAGTCGCGCGCGGCGATCGCTTCCTTGACCCGCGTCAGCGGGCGCACGGTCTCGGGCTGCTCGCGCATGGCGGCGCGCACGCGCGGCTGGTTCGCCGGGATGCGCTCGTAGCCGTAGATGCGCGCGATTTCCTCGATCAAGTCTTCCTCGATCGCGATGTCGAAGCGGTAAGAAGGCGGGGTCACGCTATAGCCGTCGGCAGTCTTCACCGCGGCGAGTTCGAGGCGCGCAAAAATCGCGCCGATTTCCCGGTCTTCCAGCGCGATGCCGATGACCTTGGCCGCGCGCGCGCTGCGCACCTGCACCGGCTTCCTCTGAGGCAGCCGCGCGACGTCATCGACGGTCGGCCCCGGCTCGCCGCCGCAAATCGCGAGGATGAGCGCGGTGGCGCGCTCTATCCCCGCCACGTTGTTGTCGAAGTCGACGCCGCGCTCGAAGCGGTGCGCGGCGTCGCTGGTGAAATTGTAGCGGCGCGAGCGCCCGGCGATGGCCTCGGGGAAGAAGAACGCGGACTCTAGATAGATGTTGCGGCTGCTGGTCTCGGCCTTGGTCGTATCTCCGCCCATGATGCCGGCGAGCCCGATAGGACCCGATTGATCGGTGATACAGAGCACCGATTCGTCAACCTCCACGGTCTGCTCGTTCAGGAGCTTGAGCTTCTCGCCTTTGCGGCCGAAGCGCACGTCGATGGCGCCCTGCAATTTATCGAGGTCGTAGACATGCAGCGGCCGCCCGAGTTCGAGCATGACATAGTTGGTGACATCCACGAGCGCCGAGATCGAGCGCTGGCCGGCGCGCGCCAGGCGCTGCACCATCCACTCGGGAACAGGCGCCGCGGCATTGACATTGCGGATCACGCGGCCGGTAAAGCGCCCACAGCCTTCCGGCGCGGAAATTTGCACCGGATGGCGCGCTGCGCACTGCGCCGCGACCGGCTCGATCTGCGGCGGCCTGAACGCGGCGCCGGTGATCGCGGCCACTTCGCGCGCCACGCCGAGCACGCTCAGGCAATCGGCGCGGTTGGGCGTCAGCTTGAGCGTGAACACGGTGTCGTCCAGCGCCAGCGCTTCGCGCAGGTCCCGGCCGATGGGCGCGTTCGCGGCGAGCGGCAAAAGGCCGCTGTGGTCGTCGGCGATGCCGAGTTCCTTCGCCGAGCAAAGCATGCCCTGGCTATCGACGCCGCGCAGTTTTGTCGGTTTGATCTTGAATACCTTGCCGTCCCCGCCGCTCAGGCGCGCGCCGATGAGCGCGCAGGGCACGCGCATGCCGGCCACGACGTTAGGGGCGCCGCACACGATGGAAAGCGGTTCGGGCGCGCCCACGTTGACCTTGCACAGCGACAGGCGGTCCGCATTGGGATGGCGCGCGACCTCGAGCACTTCGGCCACCACCACTTTGGAAAAAGGCGCCGCCGCCGGCTCGAACGTCTCCACTTCGAGCCCGGCCATGGTAAGCGCATGCGCCAGTTCCGCCGATCCGAGCGGCGGGTCGACCATGCTGCGCAACCAGAGTTCGGAGAATTTCATGCGAACTGCTGCAGGAAACGCAAATCGCCGTCGTAGAACAGACGCAGGTCGCTGATGCCATAGCGCAGCATCGCCAGGCGTTCCACGCCGGAGCCGAAAGCGAAGCCGATGTACTTTTCCGGGTCGAGCCCGAAATTGCGTATCACCACGGGGTGCACCTGGCCGGCTCCGGAAATCTCCAGCCACTTGCCCTTGCTCGGGCCGGCGCTGAAAGCCATGTCGATCTCGGCCGAGGGCTCGGTGAACGGAAAGAAAGACGGCCGGAAGCGCACCTGCAACTCCTCGGTTTCGAAAAAGCGGCACAGGAATTCCGTGTACACGCCCTTCAAGTCGGCGAAGCTGATATTCTCATCGATCCACAATCCCTCGACCTGGTGGAACATGGGCGAGTGCGTGGCGTCGCTGTCGACGCGATAGGTGCGGCCCGGCGCAATCACCTTGATCGGCGGCGCGTGCATGCGCGCGTAGCGCACCTGCATCGGGCTGGTGTGGGTGCGCAACAGCAGCGGCCTGCCGCCCGCATCCTTGGCCTCGACGTAGAAGGTGTCCTGCATGGAGCGCGCCGGATGGTTCTCCGGATTGTTGAGCGCGGTGAAATTGTTCCAGTCGGTCTCGATTTCCGGGCCGTCGGCGACATCGAAGCCGATCGAGCGGAAAATGGTTTCGATGCGATCCTGGGTACGCGTCAGCGGATGCAGGCGCCCGCGGCCCGCGCCGCGGCCGGGAAGCGTGACGTCCAGCGCCTCCTTCGCCAACTGCGCATCGAGCTGCAGCTGCGCCAGTGCGTCGCGCCGCGCGACAAGCGCGGCCTCGAGCCGGTCTTTGGCCGCGTTGATGCGGCTGCCCGCCTCGCGCCGCTCCTCGGGCGGAAGCTTGCCCAGGCGCTTGAGCAAATCGGTGAGCGCGCCTGCCTTGCCGAGAAAGCGCGCCTTTGCCTGGTCCAACTCGGCCGCATCGCCGATGCGGTTGAACTGCTCCAGTGCGGCGCTGACTATTTTTTCGAGATTTTCCATGTTGGCGGCGGTGCAAACGAAAAGAGGCTAAACAAGTTAGCCTCCTTCCGTCCCGATACGCGAGCGCTTTGTCGAGGCCTTCCCTACTTCGAAGGCAAGCTTGCCGTTCTGGAAGGCAGGCATGCCTTGGCCTGCTCGGCGAACTTGGCGAACGCCGCCATGTCGGTCACGGCCAGATCCGAGAGCACCTTGCGGTCCACCTCGATCGCGGCCAGCTTCAGACCGTTCATGAATACGCTGTAGGTGAGGCCGCACTCGCGCGCCGCCGCGTTGATGCGCGCAATCCATAGCGCGCGGAACACGCGCTTCTTCGTCCTGCGGTCGCGATAGGCATACTGGCCCGCCTTCATCACCGCCTCTTTGGCGATGCGGAATACGCTGCCGCGGCGGCCGCGGTAGCCCTTGGCCAGGTCCATTACCTTTTTGTGACGGGCGCGTGCTTCTACTCCACGTTTAACTCTTGGCATGGCTCGTCTCCTTAACCGCTGGGAAGCATCGCGCGCACGGAACGCACGTTGCTCGCGTGTACTTGGGCGGTGCCGCGCATTTCGCGCTTGCGCTTGGTGGTCTTCTTGGTCAGGATGTGGCGCAGAAACGCTTGGGTGCGCTTGATCCCGCCGCCGGCCTGGACGCGGAAACGCTTGGCCGCGCCCCGCTTGGTTTTCATCTTGGGCATGACTACTCCTAGTTTTGACATGGCGGCAGGCGTCTTCCGATGGAAGAACTTGTTGACCTCGACACCACTTGTTTTGCGTTCCCGGCGAACCGGGGACGGTACTGCATCGAAAGATCAGATCCGGATCTTTCTAAAAACCCGGCGCAAATTTCATTTTGCGGCCGGTTCAGCCTTCTTCTTTACCACCACTTTCTTCGGCCCCAGGACCATCACCAGCTGGCGCCCTTCCATCTTCGGGTACTGCTCGACCGCGCCGTGTTCGACCAGGTCGTTTTTCACCCGCTCGATCAGGCGGTGGCCGAATTCCTGGTGCGCCATCTCGCGCCCGCGAAACCGCAACGTGACCTTGGTCTTGTCGCCCTCGCCCAGAAATTTTATCAGGTTGCGCAGCTTGATCTGATAATCGCCTTCGTCGGTGCCGGGCCGGAATTTCACTTCCTTGACCTGGATTTGCTTCTGCTTGAGTTTCGCCTCGTGCGCTTTCTTCGCTTCACGGTACTTGAACTTGCCGAAATCCATCAGCTTGCACACCGGGGGTACGGCCGTCGGTGCGATTTCCACCAGATCCACTTCCAGCTCCTCCGCACGCCTCATCGCGTCTGCGATGGGCACTACGCCGAGCTGTTCGCCTTCCGTGCCGACCAGGCGTATTTCGGGTGCGGTTATCTCACTGTTGAGGCGCTGCGCTTTTTCCTGAGCGATGTTGTTTCTCCAAAAAAATAATAATTAAGCCGCGCTGCCCGCACGCGCCTCCTGCTCGAGGCGTCCGATGAATTCAACGAGCGCCATCTGCCCGAGGTCTTCACCGCTGCGGGTTCGCACGGCCACTTTGGAAGCTGCCTTCTCCTGCTCACCAATAATCAGTTGGTACGGCAGCTTCTGAATGCTATGTTCCCGTATTTTATAGGTAATTTTCTCATTACGCAAATCGGCTTCGGCGCGGAAACCGGCGCGGCGCAGTTCGGCTGCCACCGCGGCCGTGTATTCCGCCTGGCCGCCGGAGATGTTCAGCGCCACCACCTGCAGCGGCGCGAGCCAAAGCGGCATGGCCCCGGCGTAGTGCTCGACCAGGATGCCGATGAAGCGCTCCATCGAGCCGACGATGGCCCGGTGCAGCATCACCGGGACCTTGCGCGTGTTGTCTTCGGCGACATATTCGGCGCCCAGACGCCCGGGCATGGAGAAGTCCACCTGCATGGTGCCGCATTGCCAGGAGCGTCCAATGTTGTCTTTCAGGTGGTATTCGATCTTGGGGCCGTAGAACGCGCCTTCGCCCGGCAGCATCTCGTACGCCACGCCGCTCGCACGCAGCGATTCGGCCAGCGCGCGCTCCGCCTTGTCCCACAGATCGTCGGCGCCGACGCGCTTATCCGGCCGCGTGGCGAGTTTATACACAATCTGGGTAAAGCCGAAATCGGCATAGACCTTCTGCAGCAGCGCGGTATAGGCCACGCACTCGGGCAGGATCTGGTCCTCCGTGCAGAAGATATGGCCGTCGTCCTGGGTGAACGCGCGGATGCGCATGATGCCGTGCAGCGCGCCCGAAGCCTCGTTCCTGTGGCAGGCGCCGAATTCGCCGTAGCGGAGCGGCAATTCGCGATAGCTGCGCAGGCCGGCATTGTAGATCTGCACGTGGCCGGGGCAGTTCATCGGCTTCACCGCGTAGGTGCGCTTCTCCGACTCGGTGGTGAACATGTTCTCGCGGTAATTCTCCCAGTGGCCGGACTTTTCCCACAGGCTGCGGTCGAGAATCTGCGGGCAGCGGACTTCCTGGTAGCCGTTGTCCCGGTAGACGCGCCGCATGTACTGTTCGACCTGCTGCCACAGGGTCCAGCCCTTGGGATGCCAGAACACCATGCCCGGCGCTTCTTCCTGCATGTGAAACAGATCGAGTTGCGTGCCGAGCTTGCGGTGGTCGCGTTTCTCCGCCTCCTCCAGCATGTGCAGATAGGCGTCCTGGTCTTCCTTTTTCACCCAGGCCGTGCCGTAAATGCGCTGCAGCATTTCGTTCCTGGAATCGCCGCGCCAGTAGGCGCCCGCGACCTTCATCAACTTGAACACCTTCAGCTTGCCGGTGGAGGGCACGTGCGGCCCGCGGCACAGGTCGACGAAATCGCCTTCGCGGTAAAGTCCGATGGACTGATCTTCCGGAATCGACGCGATGATCTCGGCCTTGTAATGCTCGCCCATCCCCTTGAACAGCGCCACCGCTTGATCGCGCGGCAACTCCTCGCGCCTCACCGGGTAGTCCTTTTTCGCCAGTTCGGACATCTTCTTTTCGATGGTGGCGAGATCTTCCGGCGTAAACGGCCGCTTGTAGGCAAAATCGTAGTAGAAGCCGTTCTCGATCACCGGGCCGATGGTCACCTGCGCATCGGGAAACAGAGCCTTCACCGCATACGCAAGCAAATGCGCGGTCGAGTGGCGAATCACGTCGAGGCCGTCCTTGTCCCGGTCGGTGACGATGGTGAGTTCGGCATCGGTTTCGAAGCGAAACGAGGTATCCACCAGCCGGCCATTGACGCGGCCAGCCAGTGCCGCCTTGGCCAGGCCGGGGCCGATGCTGGCGGCCACTTCCGCCACCGTCACCGACTGGGGAAACTCGCGCACCGAGCCGTCAGGCAGTTTTATATTGGGCATACGATTACACTTAACCGGGATAGGGGCGGCCATATTACCTGAGCGCCCCTTCCCACACCACCCGGCATGCGGGTCCGCACCGGAGCGACCTCAGGCGGATTAAAACTCACGGCGCGGCTGCTCCAGGTATTGGCGCGTCTGCATTTCGGCGAGCCGGCTGGTGGTCCGATCGAATTCGAACATCATCGCCCGGATGCGCGCGTATTTGCCAGCCTCTTCGCGCTTCAACAGCGATCCGGGCGGGGACTCGGCGGACACGATGAGCTTGACCCCGTTGTCGTAGAAAACGTCCACCAGCAGCGTGAAGCGCCGTGCCTCGTCGGCAAGCTCCGGTCCCATGCGCGGTACGCCCGAAACAATGACGGTGTGGAAGCGCCGCGCGAGTTCCAGGTAATCGTGCTGGGAGCGGCCCCAGCCGCACAGCACCATGAAGTCGAACCACGCGAGCCCGCCTGAGCGGCGCAGCGCCGCAAGGGTGCGGCCTTCCACCTCGAGTTCGGCTGCGTCCTCGTCCGCGGATTCGGCGATGCGGTCAAAGGTCTCTGCGAGCGCCGCATCCGTCGCCCCGCCGAGGGGCGTGTGATAAGCCTTGACCTGCTCGAGCGCGCGCAGCCGGTAATCGGTCCCGCCGTCGACCTGCAGCACGTCCATGTGACGCTTCAGCAGCGCGATCGCCGGAAGAAAGTTGTCCCGCTTCAGTCCATCCCGGTAAAGGGCGTCGGGCGGGTAGTTCGAGGTCATGCAGTACACCACCCCGCGCGCGAGCGTGCGCGCGAGCAGCCGCGCGAGGATCATGGCGTCGGCGATGTCGTCGATGTGGAATTCGTCGAGGCAAATGAGGCGGCAGCGCCGTGCGATGCGACCGGCCAGCGCATCGAGCGGGTCTTCCCTGTCCTTCAGGTCGGCGAGTTCGCGCTGCACGTCGCGCATGAAGTCGTGGAAATGCACCCGCCGCTTGCGCTCAAGCGGCAAGCAGCGAAAGAAGCTGTCCATGAGAAAGCTCTTGCCGCGCCCCACCGCGCCCCACAGGTACACGCCGCGCGGCAGCGGCGGGCGCACCAGCAGCTTGCGCACCGCGGTGCTGCGCCGCGCCTTGTAGGCGCTCCACTCCTCGTAGAGCTGCTGCAGCCGCTCGACCGCCTGCATCTGGGAGGCGTCCGCGAGGTAGCCGCGGCGTCCCAGGGCGTGGCGATAGAGCTCGATCACGCTCATCGAGCCGACCGAATCCCGCTCCCGTGTCCTGCGTCGCAATTGCGTGGGCTCATCGATCGAATTCCCGCCGGTTTGGCGTACTCGCTCAGCGACGAAGCGCAAATTCAAACCCGGCGCAGGAGATCGAGGGCATGATCCAGTTGCGGATCCTGCGGCTTTGATCGGCGAAGCAGCCAGTCCAGCAATTCGAGATCCTGGCATTCCATCAAACGTTCCAATGCTGTAATCGTGGCCTCATCCAAGGCAGACAAATCGCGACTGAAGTAAGGTTCGAAAAATCGGTCCAGTTCCAGCAGGCCACGCCGGCTTTGCCAGCGCAGCCGGCCGACGCGGATGCCAAGATCCGCCATGGTAGCCGCGTTTCGTGGCATCCCTTAGATTTCGCGTTCCAGAAGCTGCTTCTTGATATCCACAATGGCTCTGGCCGGATTCAAGCCCTTGGGGCAGACCCGGGTGCAGTTGAGGATGGTGTCGCAACGGAACAGACGGTAGGCATCGTTCAATTCATCGAGGCGTTCACCCGTCGCCTCATCACGACTGTCCGCCAGCCAGCGCTGCGCCTGCAACAGTATGGCCGGTCCCAAATAGCGTTCCTCGTTCCACCAATAACTCGGGCAGGAACTGGAACAGCACGCGCACAATATGCATTCGTACAGACCATCGAGTTTCTTCCGGTCTTCGGGCGATTGCAGGCGTTCTTTGTCAGGCGGCGGCGCCGCCGACTCGGTCTGCAGCCAAGGTTTGATGGATTCGTATTGGGCGTAGAACTGCGTCATATCCGTCACCAGATCTTTGACCACCGGCCTGTGCGGCAGCGGATAGATGGACACGTCGCCTGGAGCCAGATCGCTCATATTCTGGGTGCAAGCGAGCGTGTTGGTGCCGTTGATGTTCATCGAGCAGGAACCGCAGATCCCCTCACGGCAGGAGCGTCTGAACGTCAGCGTCTGATCGATTTCGTCTTTGATCTTGATCAATGCGTGCAGAAGCATCGGCCCGCATTTGTCCATGTCCACTTCATAGGTATCGAGCCGCGGTTGCTCTTTGGCATCTGGATCCCAACGATAAATGTGGAACTTGCGCACATTGGAGCTGCCTTCCGCGGCCGCCCAGGTCTTGCCCTTGACGACACGGGAACTCTTCGGAAGTGAAAATTTGTGCATTATCTTCTCGTGCCTCTTTAGTAAACGCGTTCTTTAGGTTTGATATATTCGACTTCTTTCGTGAGCGTGTAGGTATGCACCGGCCGATAGCTGAGCACCGGCGAGCCCTTGTCCTGCATCCAGGACAAGGTGTGTTTCATCCAGTTCACATCGTCACGCTTGCTGAAATCCTCCCGCGCATGGGCTCCGCGGCTCTCCTTGCGCGCTGCCGCACTGGTAATCAAGGACGAAGCGCACACCAGCAAGTTCTCCAGTTCCAGGGTTTCCGCGAGGTCGGAATTCCAGACCATGCCACGATCCTTGATGGCGACATCCCCGAAGCTCTCGACGCACTCGTTGATCAGCTTCTCCCCCTCACGCAGGGTGTCCTCGGTGCGAAACACCGCAGCATGCTTTTGCAGGGTGCGTTGCATGCGCAGGCGCAGCTCCGACGTGGTAATGGAGCCCTTGGCGTTGCGAATGCGGTCGAAATGCGCCAGGGCCGGTTCCAGAATATTTTCCGGCAGCGGTTTGTGCGGCGTATTGGGTTTTATCAGTTCGCCGCAACGCAAGGCGGCGGCGCGTCCAAACACCACGAGATCCAACAGCGAATTGCAGCCGAGCCGGTTCGCGCCGTGCACCGATACGCAACTCGCCTCGCCAACCGCCATCAAGCCGGGGGCGATCGCCTCGGGATCGTTCGCCGTGGGGCGCAATACCTCGCCCTTGTAATTGGTCGGGATGCCGCCCATGCAGTAATGCGCCGTGGGAATGACCGGAATCGGTTCGCGGGTCACATCCACATCGCAGAATATCTTCGATGTCTCCGCAATGCCCGGCAGACGCTCATCGATCACCTCAGCACCCAGATGCTCCAGATGCAGGTGGATGTGGTCCTTTTCTGGGCCAACGCCGCGCCCTTCGTTGATCTCGATCGTCATCGCCCTGCTGACCACATCGCGCGAGGCGAGATCTTTGGCATTGGGCGCATAGCGTTCCATGAAACGCTCGCCTGCTGAGTTGGTCAGATAGCCGCCTTCGCCGCGCACACCTTCGGTGATCAGCATGCCGGCGCCGTAGACCCCGGTGGGGTGAAACTGCATGAACTCCATATCCTGCAGCGGCAGCCCGGCACGCGCGATCACGCCATGGCCGTCACCAGTGCAGATGTGCGCCGAGGTGCAGGAAAAGTAGGTGCGCCCATAGCCGCCGGTTGCCAGGATCACCATGTGAGCCTGGAAGTTGTGCAAGGTGCCCGTATTCAGGTCCCAGGCCAATACGCCACGGCAGACCCCTGCGCCGTCCATGATCAGGTCCAGGGCGAAATACTCCACAAAGAACTCCGCCTGGAACTTCAATGCCTGCTGGTACATGGTATGCAGCATGGCGTGTCCGGTGCGATCCGCCGCCGCACAGGCCCTGGGCACAGGTTTTTCACCGAAATTGCTCATATGGCCGCCGAACGGCCGTTGGTAGATACGCCCATCTTCGGTGCGAGAAAAGGGCAGACCCGCGTGTTCGAGTTCGTAGACGGCCTGGTTTGCCTCACGGCACATATATTCGATCGCGTCCTGATCTCCCAGCCAGTCGGCGCCTTTGACCGTGTCGTACATATGCCACTGCCAGGTGTCTTTGAACATATTGCCCAGCGACGCGGCGATACCCCCTTGGGCCGCGACCGTGTGGCTGCGCGTGGGGAATACCTTGGTGATGCAGGCAGTGCGCAATCCCTGTTCGGCCATGCCGTAAGTGGCTCGCAGTCCGGCGCCGCCGGCACCCAGCACTACCACATCGTATTTGTGTTCGATAATCTTGTACGCTTGGCTCATTCTCTTCTCAGCCTCCGAATGCCTGTCTCAGGAGGGCGAAGACTCCTGCAAACCCCAGCAATACCGCTGCAAAATCAGTCGCGATGCGTGAACTCAGCTGCAACCACCGCGCCTGCACATAATCTTCGTAGATTTTCCGTAGCCCGAGGTCGGCGTGATAGAGCGACATGATGAGAAATAGACCGAATACCACAGCGTTGAGAGGAGCATGCAGCCAGTTCAATACCTGCGCGCGATCCTGCCCGGCCAGAGCGATCATGGATACCACGAACCACAGCACCAGCGGCACCAGGGCGATGGCCGTCATACGCTGCTTCCACCAGTGGTCCAGCCCGTCTTTCGACGAGCCAAGTCCGCGCGCGACAGAAAGAGGGGTCCGATATCTATGGTTCACGATGCACCTCCGGGGAAACCACCTGCGAGCAGCCACGCGAGCACGGTCAGAACGATCGTGACGGCGACCACAAATTTGCTGCTGGACTGGATCTGTTCGACCTCGAGCAGTCTGCCGGTATCCCAAATCAGGTGGCGAACCCCGGTGACTGAATGGTAGATGAGCGAAAACGTCCAGCCCAACAACATCAACTGGCCGATGAAACTGCCGAAAAAACGGCTCAATGCGGCGAAGGCCTGTGCAGAGTACACAGCGCTCTCGATCCACGCGATGAGCAGGAGGCTGCCAACCGACAGGGCGATACCCGTAATCCGGTGCAGTCCGGAAAGCAACATGGGTAGTTCGACTTTGTAAATCTGCAAATGAGGGGACAGCGGTCGCTCATTCGTAGTCATAGGCATTGGAAGATCTCTGAAAGTGGTTCGAGGAAGTTACGGACATAGCCGCTAAAGGCTACGCCGCGCTGAAAAAAGCGTCAAGCAAGAACGCATCAAAAATCTATGCAACGGCCGTTGCGTTCCCAATCTCCATAGCGTGTAGGCTCCGGACCTTTGGGTCCGTTGACTTCCTTCGGTACTGGGTTGGCTTGCGGCAGCGGCAGGGCATCGCCGCCGTTGGCAGGAGGACGGAGCAGGGGACTATCTTTGTTTTTCTCGATCATCACTGTTTTCGGTCGTGAACGACAAGTCTTATGTAGCCGCCACCAAAGTTCGTTGATTGTGCCATCGCGACAAGTAGCAAGCAAGCGCCGGTCATGCGCTGAAAAAATGTTTCATCTCCCGTAACCGATCAGCGCTCGCGCGTTCAGCGGCAGCCTCCAGACGCCGAACGCATCCGCCGCCTCCCCTTCATAGACCGTCTTTGGACGACGGCAATCCGCCCCCGTCACGTTAACGCGCGCGGCACCATGTTTTGTTGATCCAAATCAAACGCCGCGCTGAAACTTCGGACAGCATGGTTAATCAGATTGCCGTCATTTGACGCGTCGCCAATAAATAATCCGAACCAAGCTGGGCGGCGCGTCCGGAACAAAACAATAATGGCGACAAATCAAGACGGGAGATGCCGACTATCTATCTATGTATATATGAAAAGCCCGATATCAGCGGCGATCGAGCCAAGCCGTCCGGATTTGCACTGTTGCGCGACCCCGCACTCAACCGCGGCACCGGCTTCACTGAAGCGGAACGCGACAAGCACAACCTGCGCGATCTTCCGCCGCCGCACGTGCACACGCAGGAAGAACAGGCCATTCGCGTGCTGGCGCGCCTGCGCCGCCGCGGTCGCCGAAACCGCGTATAAGGCTGGACTTGCCACAATACCGCGGCCTGAGGACTTGCTGGCCGACGTGTGCGCGCACCTGTTCGATCCGCTTGACTGACGCAAGCGGCGTGCGTCGCCGCGAGCGATGGCGCACGCGCGTTTGATCTACGTCAATGCGTGCCAGACTGCGGGTACTATGCTTCGCATGTCGTCGCAGGAGGATGCAGCGTTTGCCCGTAGTATCAAGGCACTGGCGCGCCAGGCTGTTGCGGCTGCAGCCGGATTGCGGCGTTCGACCAGCGCTGTTACGCTGCTTATCCGCAACAGCGACTCTCCTTCGCCCGAACTACCCATTAATTGGGGCCACAAGGCTATTCTATGTACAAGATTGTCCGACGCGAAGCGTTTTCCGATACGACCTTCCTCTGGGAGGTGCTGCTCCCCGATGTGGCAAACGCGGCCGAGCCGGGCCGTTTCGTCATGCTGCGGCTGCATGAAGGCAGCGAACGCATTCCGCTGACGGTTGCCGATTTCGATCGCCACAAGGGCTGCTGTAGCAGAAGACACTGCAACGCATAAAAAGATCGAAAGGAAATCATGAGCGAACACATGGTCGTCCTCGAAGGTAACGAGGCCGCAGCACGCGTCGCCCACCTCACCAACGAGGTGATTGCGATTTACCCCATCACGCCCTCGTCGGGCATGGGCGAATTCGCCGATGCATGGTCGGCCGCGGGCCACAAGAACCTCTGGGGCATGGTGCCGGAGGTCATTGAGATGCAGAGCGAGGCCGGCGCTGCAGGCGCCGTGCACGGCGCGCTGCAGGCGGGCGCGCTCACGACGACGTTCACGGCCTCGCAGGGCCTGCTGTTGATGCTTCCGAATATGTTCAAGATCGCGGGCGAACTCACCCCCGCTGTGTTCCACATCGCGGCGCGCACCCTGGCCACTCACGCGCTGTCCATCTTCGGCGACCACAGCGACGTGATGGCCGCCAGGACCAGCGGTTGGGCCATGCTCGCCTCCGCCAATGTGCAGGAAGCCCAGGACATGGCGATGATCGCGCAGATGGCGACGCTGCGCTCACGCCTGCCGTTCATGCATTTCTTCGACGGCTTTCGCACCAGCCATGAAGTGAACAAGATCGAGCTTCTGCCCGAAGAGGATGTGCGTAAACTCATCGACGAGGAGCTGGTCACGGCGCATCGCGCGCGCGCGCTCAATCCGGACAAGCCTGTGCTGCGCGGCTCGGCGCAGAATCCCGACGTTTTCTTCCAGGCGCGCGAGGCCTGCAACCCGTTCTATCTGGCGGTGCCGGGCATCGTGCAGGAGAGCATGGACCGGTTCGCCAGGCTCACCCGTCGTCAGTACCGGCTGTTCGATTACCAGGGCGCGCCGGACGCGGAGCGGGTGCTGGTGCAGATGGGCTCGGGCGTCGGCGCCGCGGGCGAAGCGGTGCGGGCACTGGTCGCCCGCGGCGAGAAAGTGGGGCTGCTGACCGTGCGGCTCTACCGGCCGTTCGACACCGATGCCTTCGTCGCCGCACTGCCGCGCAGCGTGCGTGCGATCGCGGCGCTCGACCGCACCAAGGAGCCCGGCGCGGTCGGCGAGCCCCTGTATCAGGACATCATTGCCGCCCTCGCCGAGGCGTGGCCGCAGGATCTGGCGACGCCCAAGGTCATCGGCGGCCGCTACGGCCTGTCGTCCAAGGAGTACACGCCGGCCATGGCCAAGGCCGCCCTGGACGAACTCGCGCTGCCGCAGCCCAAGCGTCATTTCACCGTCGGCATCGTCGATGACCTCACCCGCTTGTCGCTGGCCGTGGACCCGGAATTCGACACCGAGCCCGACGACGTCACCCGCGCTGTGTTCTATGGCCTCGGCGCCGACGGCACCGTCGGCGCGACCAAGAATTCGGTGAAAATCATCGGCGAGAACACGCCGCTGCACGCGCAAGGCTACTTCGTCTACGACAGCAAGAAGTCGGGCGCGATCACCATCTCGCACCTGCGCTTCGGGCCCAGGCCGATCGAATCGACCTACCTGATCCGTCAGGCCGACTTCGTTGCCTGCCACCAGTTCGAATTCATGTCCAAGCTCGACGTGTTGGCGCTGGCGCGCCCGGGCGCCACTTTCCTGCTGAACAGCCCCTACGGACCCGACGAGGTCTGGGACAAGATCCCGCGCGAGACACAGGAGCAGATTCTCGCGAAGAAACTCAAGATGTACGTGGTCGACGCGCTGGCGGTGGCGAAAGAGGCAGGCCTCGCGGGCCGCATCAATACCGTCACGCAAGCCTGCTTTTTCGCCATTTCAGGCATCCTGCCGCGCGACGAGGCGATCGAGAAGATCAAGACCTCGATCCGCAAGACCTATGGCAAGCGTGGCGAGACCGTATTGCACCGCAACTTCGCCGCGGTGGACCAGTCCCTGGCCGCCTTGCGCGAGGTCCACGTGCCCGGCAGCGCCGACTCGAAGCTGCGCCGCAGGCCGGTGGTGCCCCGCGCCGCGCCCGATTTCGTCCAGCGCGTCACCGCGATGATGCTCGACGGCAAGGGCGACCTGCTGCCGGTATCGGCCATGCCGGCCGACGGCACTTTTCCCACCGCGACCTCGCAGTGGGAGAAGCACAGCATCGCGCACGAGATCCCGATCTGGGATGCCGCCATCTGCACCCAGTGCGCACTGTGCCCGCTGGTGTGTCCGCACGCCGCCATCCGCATGAATGTCTATTCGCCCGAACAGCTGAAAAGCGCGCCGGCCGGCTTCAAAAGCGTGCCCTGGAGGGCGAAGGAAGGCGGCGCGTACCAAGGCTGGGCCTACACCCTGCAAGTGGCGCCGGACGACTGCACCGGCTGCGGCATTTGCGTCGACATCTGCCCGACGCGCAGTAAAGAGGCGGTCAAGCACAAGGCCATCAACATGGAGCCCAAGCTCGAGCACCTCGAGACGGAGCGGCGCAACTACGAGTTCTACCTCGCGCTGCCCGAGACGCGCCCGGCCTGGGACACGATCGACCTGCTGAAAGGCTCGCAATTGCGCACGCCGCTGTTCGAATATTCCGGCGCCTGCGCCGGCTGCGGCGAAACACCGTATGTGAAACTGCTGTCGCAGCTCTACGGCGATCACCTGTTGGTCGCCAACGCCACCGGCTGCTCGTCGATCTATGGCGGCAACCTGCCCTCGACGCCGTGGGCGCAGAACCGAGCCGGTCAGGGCCCCGCATGGGCCAACAGCCTGTTCGAGGACAACGCCGAATTCGGGCTGGGCATGCGCCTCGCACTGGACGCGCAACGCGACCTGGCGCAGTCGCTGCTGCGCGCATTGAGCAGTGAAGTCGGCGGGAGCCTGTCGGACTCGCTGCTGGAAGCGCCGCAGGAATCGGACGAGCAGATTCGCAAACAGAGAACGCGCGTAGCCGAACTCAAGTCGATCCTGTCCGAAATCGAATCGCCGCGGGCGCAACAACTGTTGGCGGTCGCCGACAGCCTGATCACGCGCAGCGTGTGGATCGTCGGCGGCGACGGCTGGGCCTACGACATCGGCTACGGTGGCCTCGACCACGTGCTCGCCTCCGGGCGGAACGTCAACATCCTGGTGCTGGACACCGAGGTGTACAGCAATACCGGCGGACAGGCGTCGAAGTCTACCCAGCGCGGCGCGGTGGCGAAATTCGCCGCTGCCGGCAAGACCTCGGGCAAGAAGGATCTGGGCATGATCGCCATGGCTTACGACAACGTGTACGTCGCCCAGGTGGCGATGGGCGCGAATCCGATGCAAACGGTGCGCACCTTCCAGGAAGCGGCATCGTGGCCGGGACCCTCCCTGATCATCGCCTACAGCCATTGCATCGCCCACGGCATCGACATGGCTACCGCCATGAGCCACCAGCGCGAGGCGGTCAAGAGCGGCTACCTGACGCTGTACCACCACGACCCGCGCTTAGGGATGGGCGGCGCCACCCAGTCGCTGAAGCTCGATTCGCGCAAACCGACCATGCCGGTCGAGAGCTTTACCATGAAAGAGGGCCGCTACGCGATGCTTGTGCGGTCCGACCCGGAGCGGGCGAAACGCCTGCTGAAATCCGCGCAGACCGACGCCGACGCGCGCTGGCGGCTCTACGAGCAGACGGCCGGCGTGCACCGTTCCGTGACCGAGCGCGGCGCATCCGAAGCGGGCGGCGGCAACGCGGCGCCCGCACCCAGCCCCAAGGAGGAGCAAGCATGAGCGCCGATCTGCGCACCCGGTATCTGGGCCTGGAGCTCAAGAATCCCATCGTGGCCGCGGCCTCGCCCATGACCGGCTCGATCGAGAGCCTCAAGCGGCTGGAGGATGCCGGCATCGGCGCCGTGGTGCTGCCGTCGCTGTTCGAGGAACAGGTCGAGCACGAGGAGATGGCCACCCACAACCTGATGCTGGCGGGAGCCGAAATGTCGGCGGAAGCACGCGGCTTCTTTCCGGAGATGCAGAACTACAACACCGGACCCGGCAACTATCTGAAGCTGATCGGCGAGGCGAAAAAGACCCTCTCGGTGCCGGTGATTCCCAGCCTGAACGGCTACACGCCGGGCGGCTGGACGCAAATCGCCAAGCAGTTCGAGCGCGCCGGCGCCGACGCAATCGAACTGAATATCTATTTCCTCGCCACCGGCCTCGAAGACAACAGCAGCGAAATCGAGCAGCGCTACGTCGATCTGGTGGCGTCGGTGAGCAGCATGGTTTCGATACCGGTGGCGGTGAAGGTGTCCCCCTACTTCAGCGCCATGGCCAATATGGCGGCGCGGCTCGCAGGCGCCGGCGCTTCCGGGCTGGTGCTGTTCAACCGCTTCCTGCAGCCCGATATCCTCCTCGACGAACTCGAAGTGGCGCCGCGGCTGGTGCTGTCCACTTCGGATGAACTGCGCCTGGCGCTGCGCTGGATCGCCATCCTGCGCGGCCACGTCCGCGCAAGCCTGGCCGCCACCGGAGGCGCGCATACCGCGGACGACGTGTTGAAGCTGCTCCTGGCCGGCGCCGACTGCGTCATGGTCGCCAGCAGCCTGCTGCGCAAAGGGCCGAATCATGTCGCCGCCCTGGTCAGCGGCGTCGAAAAATGGATGACCGGGCGCGAATACGCCTCGGTCGAACAGCTGAAAGGCTCGCTCAGCCAACAGGCCTGTCCCGATCCGGCCGCATTCGAGCGGAACAATTACATGAAAGCGCTTACGTCGTATACTGGCGACCCGGTTTAGGCGCCGCAGCACCAGACCATCAACCTTTAGGAGATCCCCATGGCCTTACTGATCAACGACGACTGCACCTCGTGCGATGCCTGCGTCGAGTCCTGCCCGAACAAGGCGATCACCGCCGAGAGCCCGATCTATGTCATCGACCCGGCGAAGTGTACCGAATGCGTCGGCGCGCACGACGAGCCGCAGTGCATGATCGTGTGCCCGGCAGACTGCATCGTCCCCAACCCCGAATTCGCCGAAACCAAAGACCAGCTGCTGGAGAAATACCGCAGCATGCACGGCTGAGGCCGCAAAGCGGGCGCTGCCGGGCCCGGCAGCGCCCCTCACGCCGGCATTTTACTTTCTCGCCTTGGCAGTGTCCTGCGCGGTCCTGTAGATCGCCTGGATGGTGTCCTTGCCCACGACGCTTTCATACTGCTGGTGCAGCGGCAGCCTGGCCTTCTGCCAGACCAGGCGCTCTGCCGCTGGCAGGACGTAGATCTCAATGGTCCTGGCGACCTTGATTTTCTCGAACGCGTCGTCGTTTTCCTTCTGCGCGATCTCGCGTTCGTTATTACGATGCCTCGGCCATCGCGGCTTCCAGCGCCTTGTGGATGTCGGGCGGCAGACCGTCCCACCATTTCTTGTTCACGATCACAGCATGGGCGACGATGCCTTGGGCCTCCAGCATCTTGAGCAGCCCCTGCCCGATAGGCCCGTCAGTGACCGCATATACGGTGGCTTTGTCGGGGAACATGTAAGGCAGGTCGAACTTGTCCATCACATCGAGGAACGCTTTCGACTCCATCGCCTGGGCGAACGCGCTCTGCAGTTTCTCGACCACCGGTTTCGGCATGCCCGCCGGCCCCATCAGGCTCAATACGGAGTGCACCGAAAAAGGATATCCCTTTTCCCTCAGAGCGGGGACGTTGGGAAACACCTTGAGCCTCTGATCGGTCCAAACCGCCAGAAGACGCAGGGTTCCGGCGTTGACGTGCGCTTTCCACTCCGTTGTTTGCGACAACGCATGCACATGCCCGCCCAGCAGGGCGGTAACCGCCTGCAAGTGCGGACTGCGGCCCGCCGAACGGTTCCCAAATTCACCCCGCGGAGCCTCTGCGGGCTCTTGATCGACGGACCTGCCGGAAGTGAATTTGGTAGGCGCGATTGGACTCGAACCAACGACCCCCACCATGTCAAGGTGATGCTCTAACCAGCTGAGCTACGCGCCTAAAAGAACGCGCATTCTAGCCCAAAGCAGGTAGCGGCACAAACCGCACTCCGGATTCCGGCACTTCTCGCCGGAGCACGCGGCTCCAATCCCCGGCGCCGGTTCCTCTTCAGGAAAGGGCTATCCGCCCCAGGTCCTCGATTTCGAATCGTACTGATACGGCTTGGATTTGAACAATACTTCCTGACAACTGAGCGTGTATTCGCCGCCGGCCTGCTTGTAGGCGTACGGCTGGCCGTTGGGGCACTTGGCCAGCGCCGGGAGGTACTTGGGCACCAGTTTCTCCATGGAATCGGGCAGGCTGCCGGCTTCGCGCCTGTAGCCCGACAGCGCGCCGACGATGGCGCCGCCGCGCCCTTCAACCATGCTCGCATTTTGCTGCCCGGCGGTATAGAAATCCAACGCCGCGTAAGCGCATACGAGTATCACCACCAGCACCACCATCGCGATCACGCGTCCCGACCCGGTCGCCGATTTGAACGATTTCAGCTCTTGCATCACCCGTCTCCCTCTGTTGAAACACCCTTTTTCCCGCAAGCTTAGCGCAGACTCAGCAATTCCGCTGCGTGTCTGCGCGTGGTGGCGGTGATCTCGGTGCCGCCCAGCATGCGCGCCACCTCCTCGATGCGCGCCTTCCGGTCAAGCACCGAGACCATGGTCTTGACCCGGCCCTCGACGCCGAATTTGCTCACCGACCATTGCCGGTCGGCCTGGGCAGCCACCTGGGGCAGATGCGTGACGCACAGCACCTGGCGCTCGTGCCCCAGGGTCTTGAGCCGGCGGCCGACGATCTCCGCCACGCCGCCGCCTATGCCGGCGTCCACTTCGTCGAAAATCAAGGTCGGCACCAGGGCCGCCTTGCTGGTGATCACCTGAATCGCAAGGCTGATGCGCGAGAGTTCGCCGCCGGAGGCCACTTTGGCGAGCGCCAGCGGCTCCACCCCCGGATTCGCGGCAACCAGAAACTCGGCCAGTTCGGCGCCATGCACGCTGCCCTCGGGCGGATACGGTTTGAGCGCTACCTCGAACCTGCCCCCCGACATGGCAAGCTGCTGCATCGCCTGCGTTACATCCCTGGCGAGCTTGGCCGCGGCCTTTTTCCTGCCCGCGCTCAGCCTGGCCGCCGAATCGAAGTAGCCGCCGCGCGCCTGCTGCTCCTCCCTCACCAGCGCTTCCAGGTCGGAGGCGATAGCGAGTTCCACCAAACGCGCCTGCAGTCCGCGCAGATGTTCCGGCAGTTCCGGCGGCGCAAGGCGAAACTTGCGCGCGCTGCCGTGGATCGCCTCCATGCGCGCCTCGACCGCGGCGAGCCGCTGCGGATCGAGTTCGACGCGATCGGCGTAATGGCGCAGCGCATAAACCGCTTCGTGCACCTGCGCCTCGCCCGAACGAATCAGTTCGAGCGCCTCGCGCAGGCGTGCGTCGTAGCCGAGCAGAGCCCCCAGCCGCGCAGCCGTGCCCGATAGCAGCGGCAGGCAGGCGGCATCCGCTTCGGACAGCGTGTCCAGCGCCGCCTGCACGCCCTCGATCAGGCCGGCCGCGTGCGCCAGACGGGCATGCTCTGCCTGCACCATGTCCCATTCTCCGGGCTGCAGCGCCAGTTGTTCGAGTTCGCGCACCTGCCATTGCAGTTGCTCGCGTTCGGCATTGCGCGCGGCCGCGTCGGTTTCGTAACCGGCGCGCGCCTGCGCCAGCTTCTGCCACAGCCTGTACGCCCGCGCCACCTCATCGGCGAGCGGCGCGAGGCCGGCGTGCGCATCCAGCAGCACGCGCTGCGCATCGGCTTTGAGCAGGGACTGGTGCGCGTGCTGGCCGTGGATGTCCACCAGCCATTCGCCTGCCTCGCGCAACTGGCCGAGCGTGGCCGGCCGGCCGTTGACGAAAGCGCGCGAGCGTCCGTTCTTGTCGATTACCCGGCGCAGCAGCACCAGGCCGGGATCGCCCTCGAGCTCCGCGGCGCGCAGCCATGCGACCAGTTCGGGCAGCGGCTGGATATCGAACTCGGCACTGATGTCCGCGCGCTCGCAGCCGGCGCGCACCACAGCCGCGTCGCCGCGCTCGCCCAGGGTCAGCGCCAGGGCATCGATGAGTATGGATTTGCCGGCCCCGGTTTCCCCGGTGAGCACGGTGAAGCCGGGCTGGAATTCGAGTTCGAGCGAATCGACGATGACAAAATCGCGAATGCTGAGCGTCCGCAGCATGCTTACATTTCGCTCCAGTGCAGCTTCTCGCGCAGCATGGCGTAGTAGCTGTACCCGGGCGGATGGACAAAGCGGATGGAATGCGCTGCACGACGCACGATCACCTTGTCGTCGACCGCGAGCTCGGAGCGCAGCTGGCCGTCGAAATACAGGCTTGCGCCGATGGCGCGCTGCTTGATGGTTATCTCGATGACACACTGGTCGCTCACCGTTATCGGGCGATTGGACAGCGTATGCGGGCACACCGGGACCAGCGCGATCCCGGGCACATTGGGCTGCAGTATCGGACCATTGGAGGAAAGCGCGTAGGCGGTGGAGCCTGTGGGAGTGGCCACGATGATGCCGTCGGAGCGCAAATCGTAGACGAACTGGCCGTCGATATGCACCAGGAACTCGATCATGCGGCCGGTCGCCCCCTTGTTGACGACGATGTCGTTGAGCGCCTGGGTGCTGAAGACCTCCTTGTCCCCGCGCAGCACCCGTGCCTCGAGCATGATGCGATCTTCGATGGTGTACCGGCCCGAGAGAAGCTGGTCGACGGTTTCGCGCATTTTCGAGAATGCGATATCGGTCATGAACCCCAGCCGCCCCTGGTTGACGCCGACCAGGGGTACCCCGTGGACGGCCAGATGGCGCGCGGCCGAGAGCATGCTGCCGTCTCCGCCCAGCACCACGACCAGGTCGGCCTGCGCACCGATGGCGGCGAAATCGCCGGCGATGAAACCATTCTTGCCGATATTGCCGGCGGTTTCTTTCTCGATCAGCACCCCGCAGCCGCGTCGCTGCAGCAGGTCGGCCAGGCCGAGCAGGGATTCGGCGATTTCGCCGGTGTTGTAGCGCCCGATCAGGGCAACGGTCTTGAAGGCTGGAGGCATCGCGCTGAAATTAAACCACATCGTCCCCATCTCGTGTTGATGGAGACACGGAAATATTGGGTAGAATGCGAGGATGCTTGACCGCCGCGCCAAGATCCTGCTCAAAACCCTGGTGGAACGCTATATCGCGGAAGGCCAGCCGGTGGGCTCGCGCGCGCTGTCGCGCTATTCGGGCCTGGATCTGTCGCCTGCGACCGTCCGCAACATCATGTCCGATCTGGAGGAACTGGGCTTCATCTCCAGCCCCCACACCTCTGCCGGGCGCATACCCACGCCGCGCGGCTACCGTATTTTCGTGGACACCCTGCTCACCATCAAGCCGCTGGAGCAGGTCGAAATGATCCAGATCGAAGGCAATCTGCATCCGGACAATCCACAGCGCCTGATCAGCACCGCGTCGCATTTGCTGTCGCAGCTTTCCCATTTCGCCGGAGTAGTGGCCTCGCCGCGGCGCAGGAGCGCGGCATTCCGCCATATCGAATTTCTCGCCCTTACCGACAAGCGCGTCCTGCTTATCATCGTCACCCCCGACGGAGACGTGCAGAACCGGATCCTGTTCACCGAGAAGTCCTACACCCCGGCGCAGCTCGCCATGGCGGCGAATTTCCTCAACCAGAACTATGCGGGGCATACCTTCGACGACATCCGCCTGCGGGTGCGGCAGGAATTGAAACAACTGCACCAGGACATGACCTCGCTGATGACCGCAGCGCTGGAAGCGGGCGACCAGGCCGTGAACGAAAACACCGACAATTACGTCATTTCGGGCGAAAAGAACCTGCTCGATTCCGCCGACCTCGCCTCCAACATGGCGCGGCTGCGGGAACTGTTCGACCTGTTCGACAAGAAGACCATGTTCGTGCAGATTCTCGACCTGAGCACGCGCGCCCAGGGCGTGCAGATTTTCATCGGCGGCGAATCCGGCGCCTCGCTGCTGGACGAGTGCAGCGTGGTCACCGCGCCCTACACCGTGGACGGGCAGGTGGTCGGGACGGTCGGGGTGATCGGACCGACGCGCATGGCCTACGAACGCGTGATTCCCATCGTCGACATCACGGCGAAGCTGCTCTCCAGCGCGCTCTCCGGCAACTGATCAGCCTGCGGTAAAGCCCATGTCTTTCCTCGCCGAACCGGCTGTTGCGCACGGCACCCCAGCGCGCACCGCAATCCTTCTTGTCAATCTGGGCACGCCGGAGGCCCCGACCGCGGCGGCGGTGCGCCGCTATCTGAAGGAATTTCTGTCCGATCCGCGCGTGGTCGAAATCCCGCGGCCGCTTTGGTGGCTGATCCTGAACGGCATCATCCTCAATTTTCGCCCCGCCAAATCAGCGGCGAAATACGCGCTGATCTGGGGCCAGGACGGCTCGCCGCTCAAGGTGCATACCGAACGCCAGGCAAAGCTCCTGCGCGGCTACCTGGGCGAGCGAGGACACGGCGCCCCGGTGGTGGATTACGCCATGCGCTACGGCAGTCCGTCGATCGACTCGGTGCTCGCGCGCTTGAAACAGCAGGGCTGCGAGCGCATTCTCATCCTGCCGCTTTACCCGCAATACGCGGCAAGCACCACTGCAACCGCGTTCGACGCGGTGTCCGGGTTTTTCCGCCGGACGCGCAACCTTCCCGAACTGCGCATGGTCAAGCACTTCCACGACCACCCCGCCTACCTCGCGGCGCTGGCCGAGGGCGTGCGCAAGCATTGGGCGCAACATGGCAGGCCGGACAAGCTGCTGATGAGCTTTCACGGACTGCCGCGCTACACCCTGGAGCGCGGCGATCCCTACCACTGCGAATGCCAGAAGACCGCGCGCCTCCTCGCGGAGGCGCTGGCACTGGCGCCGGAACAATACCAGCTCAGCTTCCAGTCGCGTTTCGGGCGTGCAGAGTGGCTCCAGCCTTACACCGCGGCGACGCTGGCGCGTTGGGGCGGGGAAGGACTCTCCCGCGTCGATGTCGTCTGCCCGGGCTTCGTCGCCGACTGCCTGGAGACGCTGGAAGAAATCGGCATGGAAGGCAAGGACGCCTTCCTCAAGGCCGGCGGCAAGGAGTTTCACGCGATTCCCTGCCTCAACGAAAGCGACGCCTGGATCCGGGCCCTGGCGCAAATCGCCCTGGAGCACCTGCAGGGCTGGGGCGCGCCCGAGGCAAGCCCGGACGTGCTCGAACAATCCCGCAGGCGCGCGCAAGCCCTGGGCGCCCCACGCTAGCTCCGGGGCCGGTCCGGCACGTGCCGCAGACCCGGGAGCGCCAGCGACGACGATTTCCCGGCGCCGGATTTCCGCCACCCCCACTTGAAATGCGCCGATTAGTCCCCAGATTGCGTAGGGTCAATCAGCGACCAGGGACCCACTATGGCGGATCAAGAACCTGATAATTCCCAAACTGCGGCCGAGCAGAATGCGCCCGCAAGCGATGCCGGCGCCGCGGCGAATGCGGAACCGGCGCCCAGCCCCGAGGAGCAGCTGCGCCGGGCCGAGCAAAAGGCCCAGGAACACATGGATTCCTGGCTGCGCGCAAAGGCCGAGACTGAAAACCTGCGCAAGCGCGCCCAGGCCGACATCGCCGGCGCGCACAAATATGCCGTGGAAAACCTCGCCGAGGCGCTGTTGCCGGTCCGCGACAGCCTGGAGGCCGCGCTGGCGATCGAGAACGCCACGCTGGAAAGCCTGAAAAGCGGGGTCGAGCTGACTTTGCGGCAACTCAATGCCGTGTTTGAAAAGGCGAGCCTCAAGGAAATCAATCCGGTCAATGAAAAATTCGACCCGCACAAGCACCAGGCCATGACCGTGGTGCCGCACCCGGGCGAACCCAACCGGGTGGTGAGCGTGATGCAGAAAGGCTATCTGCTGCACCAGCGCGTCGTCCGCCCGGCTCTGGTGACGGTTTCAAAGGCGATGGACGCTTGAAGCCCCGGGATTCAACCCCACATTGCTGACAAGCTCATTTAATTCATCGAGGAACGCACCATGGCTAAGATCATCGGCATAGACCTGGGGACGACCAACTCCTGCGTCGCCATTATAGAAGGCGGCCAGACCAAGATCATCGAGAATTCCGAGGGCGCGCGCACCACGCCGTCGATCGTCGCCTACCAGGAGGACGGCGAGGTGCTGTGCGGCGCATCGGCCAAGCGCCAGGCCGTCACCAACGCGAAGAACACCCTTTATGCGGTCAAGCGCCTGATCGGCCGCCGCTTTGTGGAAAAAGAGGTGCAGAAAGACATCGACCTCATGCCCTACAGCATCGTCAAGCATGACAATGGCGACGCCTGGGTCGAAGTGCGGGGCAAGAAAATCGCGCCGCAGGAAGTGTCCGCCCAGGTTCTGGTCAAGATGAAAAAGACCGCCGAGGACTACCTCGGCGAACCCGTAACCGAGGCGGTGATCACCGTTCCGGCCTACTTCAATGACAGCCAGCGCCAGGCCACCAAGGACGCCGGCCGCATCGCCGGCCTGGAGGTGAAACGCATCATCAACGAGCCGACCGCGGCGGCGCTCGCCTTCGGCGTGGACAAGCAGGGCGGGGACCGCAAGATCGCGGTATATGACCTGGGCGGCGGCACGTTCGACATTTCCATCATCGAGATCGCCGACGTCGAAGGCGAGAAGCAGTTCGAAGTGCTCTCCACCAACGGCGACACGTTCCTCGGCGGCGAGGACTTCGACCAGCGCGTCATGGATTACCTGTGCGACGATTTCAAGCGCGATCAGGGCATAGACCTGAGAAAGGACGTGCTCGCGCTGCAGCGCCTGAAGGAGGCCGCGGAGAAAGCCAAGATCGAACTCTCGTCCTCGACGCAGACCGAAATCAACCTGGCCTATATCACGGCCGATGCGAGCGGGCCGAAGCACTTGTCGATCAAGCTTACCCGGGCCAAGCTGGAGAACCTGGTCGATGAACTGATCGGGAAGACCGTGGCGCCGTGCCTGACCGCGATCAAGGATTCCGGCCTCAAGGTATCCGACATCAGCGACGTGATCCTGGTGGGCGGCATGACGCGCATGCCCAAGGTGCAGGACAAGGTCAAGGAAATTTTCGGCCGGGAACCGCGCAAGGACGTGAACCCGGACGAGGCGGTCGCGGCGGGTGCGGCCATCCAGGCGTCGGTGCTCTCCGGCGAACGCAAGGACGTGCTGCTGCTCGACGTGACGCCGCTGTCGCTGGGCATCGAGACGCTGGGCGGCGTGATGACCAAGCTGATCCAGAAGAACACGACCATCCCGACCAAGGCGCAGCAGATTTTCTCCACCGCCGACGACAACCAGACTGCAGTGACCATCCATGTGCTGCAGGGCGAGCGCGACATCGCTTCCGGCAACAAGAGCCTGGGCCAGTTCAACCTTTCCGACATTCCGCCGGCGCCGCGCGGCCTGCCGCAGATCGAGGTCGCCTTCGACATCGACGCCAACGGCATCCTGCACGTGTCGGCCAGGGACAAGGCCACCGGGAAAGAAAACAGGATCAAGATCCAGGCCTCGAGCGGCTTGAGCGAGGACGAGATCAAGAAGATGGTCAAGGATGCCGAGGCACACGCCGAGGAAGACAGGAAGGCGCTGGAACTGGTGAACGCGCGCAATCAATGCGAGGCGCTGGTGCACTCGGTCAGGAAATCGCTCACCGAATACGGCGACAAGCTGGAAGCGGGCGAGAAGGAAAAAATAGAGGCGGCCATCAAGGAAGCCGAGGCCCAGATCAAGTCCGAGGACAAGGCGGCGATCGACGCCAAGTCGCAGGCCCTCGCGCAGGCGGCGCAGAAGCTGGGCGAGAAGATGTACGCCGATGCCCAGGCGGCGGGCGAGAAAGCGGCGCCGGAGACAAAAGGCGAGGCCAAAGCCGACGAAGGCGACGTGGTCGACGCCGAGTACACCGAAGTCAAGGACGCCAAGAAGTAAGCGGCTGCATGTCCCGGCCGGTTTTTCGGTCCCGCGGAGAGGCTATTGCCCCTCCGCGGGGTTTTCGCTTGCAGGCAACGAACTGAACGGATTTTGAGAACATGCGCTATCCGCCCATCTCCGTGTTAATCCGTAGCTGAGAACGCATATGGCCAAAAGAGACTATTACGAAGTTCTCGGCGTAAATCGCGACGCGGAAGAAGACGCGATCAAAAAAGCGTACCGCAAACTCGCGATGAAGCACCATCCGGACCGCAATCCGGAGGACAAGGGCAAAGGCGCAGAAGAGAAATTCAAGGAGGCGAAGGAGGCCTACGAGGTGCTCTCCGATGCCGACAAGCGCGCTGCCTACGACCGTTACGGGCATGCCGGCGTCGACCCGTCGGCGGCAGCGGGCGCCCACGGCGCCGGGTTCTCCAACTTCGCCGACGCCTTCGGCGACATCTTCGGCGACATCTTCGGCCAGGCGCGCGGCGGCCGCTCGAACGTCTACCGCGGCGCCGACCTGCGCTACAACCTCGAGATCTCGCTGGAGGCCGCTGCGCACGGCACCGAGACCAAGATCCGCATTCCCACCATGGATGAATGCGCGGCCTGCCACGGATCGGGGGCGAAACCCGGCACCCAGCCCAAAACCTGCCCCACCTGCAACGGCCAGGGCCAGGTGCGCATGCAGCAGGGATTCTTCTCCATCCAGCAGGCCTGCCCCAAGTGCCACGGCACCGGCAAGGTCATATCCGACCCCTGCACCGGCTGCCAGGGCGCCGGGCGCATCAAGCAGCACAAGACGCTGTCGGTCAAAATCCCGGCGGGCGTCGATGAGGGAGACCGCATCCGCTTGAGCGGCGAGGGCGAAGCCGGCATCAACGGCGGGCCGCCTGGCGACCTGTACGTGCAACTGCACCTGAAACCGCATGGGGTATTCCAGCGCGACCACGACGACCTGCACTGCGAAATGCCGGTCAGTCTCACCGTCGCGGCGCTGGGCGGCGAAATCGAAATCCCGACGCTCTCCGGCTCGGCCATGATCAAGATCCCGGCCGAAACCCAGAGCGGCAAGATCTTTCGCCTCCGCGGCAAGGGCATCAAGGGAGTGCGCAGCCATGCCCATGGCGACCTCCTGTGCCATGTGGTGGTCGAGACCCCGGTGCGCCTGACCGAGCGGCAAAAGGAACTGCTGCGCGAACTGGAAGCGATCAACGTGAAAGACGCGGACCGGCACAACCCGCGGGCGAAATCCTGGATGGATAAGGTGAAGGAGTTTTTTGCTGAATAGCGATGAACGGCTGCGTGAAACTCAGGCCCGACGCCAGGTCGTGCCTTGCGGCGTATCCTCGAGCACGATCCCCGCATCCAGCAGTTCCCTTCTGATGCGGTCGGCTTCGGCGTAGTTTCTCGCCTTCTTCGCAGTCGCGCGCGCTGCAATCAATTCCTGGATCTTCTCCTCCCCAGGCCCTACTCGGACCTGCGCAATCGTTCCCTGCAAGTCCACGGCACCAGGCGCCGCGGTAACCGTTACGCTCCGCCCCTGAAGGTATTCGGTCGGATTCTGACCGAGCAGGCCGAGAATTCCGCCAAGCGATTCGAGCAGGCCCGAAGCCATGGCCGACTTGCTGCGATTCGCCTCAGCCGCAAGGTCGAACAGCACCGCAACGGCTTCGGGCGTATTGAAATCATCGTTCATCGCCGCCCGAAAGCGCGCCGCATGCGCGTCGTTCCAGTCGATCGCCGCCGCCTGCGGCGGAACGTTCTTCAGCGCCGTGTACAGGCGAGTGAGCGCACTTTTCGCGTCATCCAGGTGCTGGTCGGAGTAATTGAGCGGACTGCGGTAGTGCGCGCGCAGGATGAAAAAGCGCACCACTTCGGCAGCGTATTGTTTCAGCACCTCGCGAATGGTGAAAAAATTGCCGAGCGACTTGGACATCTTCTCGTCGTCGACGCGCACGAAGCCGTTGTGCATCCAGTAATTCACGAAAATATCGCCGTGCGCACCCTCCGACTGTGCGATCTCGTTCTCGTGGTGCGGGAACTGCAGGTCCTGGCCGCCGCCATGGATGTCAAAATGCGCGCCCAGCAATGCGCTCGACATGACCGAGCACTCGATATGCCAGCCGGGGCGACCCTCGCCCCAGGGCGACGCCCAGGCGGGCTCCCCCTCCTTGGCCCGCTTCCACAGGACGAAGTCGAGCGGGTCGTGCTTGCTGGGGTCGGCTTCGACGCGCTCGCCCGCGCGCAACTCGTCCAGCGTCTTGCCCGAGAGCTTGCCGTAGCCCAGAAACTTGCGCACCGAGTAATTGATGTCGCCGCTTGCCGCCTGATAGGCCAGGCCCTTTCGCTGCAGCAACCCGATCATGTCCAGCATGCCACCGATGTACTGCGTGGCGCGCGGCTCGCGATCGGGCTTCTCGACCCCGAGGGCGGCGGCGTCCTCGTCCATGTAAGCGATGAAACGCGCGGTGAGTTCGCCTATGGTTTCGCCGCCTTCGCCGGCGCGGCGGATGATCTTGTCGTCGACGTCGGTGATATTGCGCACATAGATGAGATCGAACCCGGAGGCACGCAGCCAGCGTTGCACCATGTCGAACACCACCATGACGCGCGCATGGCCCAGGTGGCAGTAATCGTAGACGGTCATCCCGCACACGTACATGCGCACCCTGCCCGGCTCGATCGGGATGAAATCCTGCTTGCGGCGAGCAAGGGAGTTGTATATCTTCAGCATGCGCAAAAAGCGGCCAGGATGCGGTCGGCTGCGCGGCGCCTGCGCACCGGCGCAGGGCCGCCATCCAAGCTTTCGGTAGCGGCCTCTATTGTGGAGGTTCGGGTGTTCTTGCTAGAATGCAAAGTCATTCAATTGGCGCAAGAAAGTATAACACAATGCACCCTCTCCTTCGCCGCACCGCAACCGCATTGAGCCTGGCGTTTGCTGCCGCGGCCGTCCAAGCCGACGAGTTGCAGGACATCGGCCGCATGATGCGGCAGGGCCAGTTGCCCCAGTCCCTGGAACGCGTCGACAAATTCCTGGCCGGCAAGCCGCGCGATGCGCAGGGGCGTTTTCTGAAAGGCCTGATCCTGACCGAGATGAACCGGCCCGCCGAGGCGATCCAGATGTTCGCGAAGTTGGCCGAAGACTATCCGGAACTGCCCGAGCCGTACAACAACCTCGCCGTCCTGTATGCCTCCCAGGGCCAGTACGAAAAGGCCCGGGCCTCCCTGGAAAGCTCGATCCGCACGCATCCGAGCTACGCCACGGCGCATGAGAATCTCGGCGATATCTACGCCAAGCTCGCCAGCCAGGCCTACGACAAGGCGCTGCAACTCGACTCCTCCAATACCGGTGCCAAGACCAAGCTCGCCATGATAGGCGAACTGATCGGCGGCGGAACGCGCTCGGCCCGGGCGCCGGCGCGCACCGAGCCGATCAAGCTGGCGGAGACGGCCCCGGCCAAGGCCGTTGCGGCGGCGAGCCCCGCCAAATCGGGCGCCGAGCCGAAGCAGGCAGAACCCAAGGCGACCGGGCCGACAGCCAAGTCCGCAACCGGCAAGGGCGCCGAATCCGAGGAACTGATCAAGACCGTGCGCGCCTGGGCCGGCGCTTGGGCCAGGAAAGACGTGCCCGGCTATCTCGCGCATTATGCCAAGGACTTCAAGACGCCCAGGGGCGAGACGCGCGGCGAGTGGGAACAATCACGCAAGCAGCGCATCAGCGCGCCGAAGAAAATCGAGGTCGGAATCGAGTCGCCCAAAGTCCGCATCAACGGCGATAACGCCGCGAGCGTCAGCTTCCGCCAGATTTACCGTTCCGAAGTGATCAAGACCTCGGGAACCAAGACGCTGGTCATGGTCAAAGCCGATGGCAAATGGCTTATACGTGAAGAACGAGTCAACTAACCAATGCAGTTGCGGCGCAGATTCTCCAACACGCTGATTGCCGGTGCCTTGGGCCTCGCCAGCGCTTTCTTCCTTTCAGCCACCCCCGCCCTGGCGGAGCAGAGCACCGACGACCTGCTGGGCAAGGCCTTCGAGGCAATCGAGGGCAACCGCCTCGATCAGGCGCTCGATCACGTCGAAGCGCTGCTCCGGGCAAAACCCAATTTCCGTCTTGCCTACCTGATCAAAGGCGACCTGCTGCTGGCCCGGGGCCACGCGCTCAAGACCTTCGGCAACCCCCCCCAGGGCCCGAGCGAGCGGCTCGACGGCCTGCGTGCCGAGGCGCTTGCGCGACTGCACGCCTATCGCGAGCGACCATCGCAGGACCGGGTGCCGCGCTATCTGATGCAGATGCGCGAGGACCAGCGCTACGCCATCGTCGTCGACAACAAGCGCTCGCGCCTGTACCTGTATCAGAACGAAAACGGGCAGCCGCGCTTTGTCGCGGATTATTACATCAGCACCGGCAAACGCGGCGGGGAGAAAACGCGCGAAGGCGATGAAAGAACCCCCGTGGGCGTCTACCATGTCACCGCCAGCCTGCCACGCGCCAAGCTGTCCGATTTCTACGGCAGCGGCGCCTTCCCCATCAGCTACCCCAACGAATGGGACAGGCGCCATGGCAGGAACGGTCATGGAATCTGGCTGCACGGCACCCCCAGCGATACCTACAGCCGTGCGCCGCGCGCCAGCAACGGCTGCGTGGTTCTGGCCAACGCCGACCTGGACGCATTGGCCAAGACGCTGCAGATCGGACTCACGCCGGTGATCATCAGCGAGCAGATCGAATGGCTGTCGCTGGATGACTGGGACGCCGAGCGCAACGCGCTCAATGCGGAAATCGAGCGCTGGCGCGGCGACTGGGAAAGCCTCAACACCGAGCGCTACCTGACCCACTATTCGAAGAAATTCTCGACCGGACGCGAGAACTTCTCCGACTGGGAACGGCACAAGCGCCAGGTCAACAACGGCAAGAGCTGGATCAAGCTCAATCTGTCCAATTTCAGCATGTTCCGCAATCCCGGCAAGGACGAACTGGTGGTAGTGACCTTCGACCAGGATTACCGCTCGAACAATCTGTCCAATACGATGAAGAAACGTCAATATTGGACCAAGGAAGACGGCCGCTGGCGCATCGTATACGAGGGCGCGGCATAATCGTCCGTGCGCCATCGGGCAATCCGCGGAAGGCCTCTCGTCCGCGCAATAAGCGCAACTCTACATGGGCTGAAAACATGCGACCGTTCAACGTTCTGATATCCGGCCTCCTGCTCTGGTCGACCCAGGCTTTTGCCGCCAACCCGGTGGTCGAAATAAAGACCAGCGTCGGCGCCCTGCGCATCGAGCTCTACGCCGACAAGGCGCCGAAATCGGCGGCCAATTTCCTGCAGTATGCGAAGGACGGCTTTTACAACGGCCTTATCTTTCACCGCGTCATCGATGGCTTCATGATCCAGGGCGGCGGCCACCAACCGGACCTTCGCGAAAAGAAGGGGGATCGCCCGCCGATCGAGAACGAGGCCGGCAACGGGCTCAAAAACGAGACCGGCACCATCGCCATGGCGCGCACGTCCAACCCGCACTCGGCCACGGCACAGTTTTTCATCAACGTCGCCGACAACGCGTTCCTCAATTTTCGCGAGGCCAGCCCCGCCGGATTCGGCTATGCCGTATTCGGCAAGGTAAGCCAGGGCATGGACGTAGTGATGCGCATCGCGCGCTCGCCCACCGGCCCGGGCGGCCCTTTCGCCAAAGACGTTCCGCAGCAGCCGATCGTCATCGAATCCGTCACCCTCATTTCCGGAAAATAGCGAGCACATCATGATCAAACTGCATACCAACCACGGCACCATCACCCTGGAACTCGACGCCGCCAAGGCGCCCAGGACGGTGGAGAACTTCCTCGCCTACGTGAAAAGCGGCCACTATGACAACACCGTGTTTCACCGCGTCATCGACGGTTTCATGGTCCAGGGCGGAGGCTTTGCGCCGGGCATGCGACAAAAGCCGACCCAGGCGCAGATTGAAAACGAGGCCAATAACGGCCTCAAGAACGAGCGCTACACGGTGGCCATGGCGCGCACTTCCGACCCCCACTCCGCGAGCGCCCAGTTCTTCATCAACGTCAAGGACAACAGTTTCCTCAACCACAGCGCGCCGACCGCGCAGGGCTGGGGCTATTGCGTATTCGGCAAAGTGACCGAAGGCATGGACGTGGTGGACAAGATCAAGGGTGTGAAAACCGCCAACCGCGGCGGCCATCAGGACGTGCCCGTCGACGACGTGGTGTTGGAACGCGCCGAAGTTTGTTGAAAATGCGCTTGGGGGCGAACCCGGGCTAATCGGCCCATCGCCGAAACTCCGGTATTCCCATCCCCTCCAGCGCTGCACCCCCGAGCCGCATGGCTACGCTGTTCATCTCCGACCTGCATCTTTGTTCCGGCCGGCCGCGGATCGAGCGCTGCTTCTTCGACTTTCTCGAGGACCAGGCGCGCAGCGCCGAAGCGCTGTACATCCTCGGCGATCTGTTCGAGTACTGGGCCGGCGATGACGACCTCGGCGATCCGTTCAACGCTGCGGTGGTTGCCGCGCTGGCGCGGCTCGCCGGCAGCGGCGTGCCAGTCTACCTCATGCACGGCAACCGCGATTTCGTCATCGGCGAGGCGTTCGCGCGCGCCAGCGGCGCGTCGCTGCTGCCGGACCCGGTGTTATTGAACCTGTACGGACAACCGGCGCTGCTCACGCATGGCGACACGCTGTGCACGCTGGACCGGGAATACCAGGCATTCCGGCGCGAAGCGCGCAGCGAAACCTGGATACGCAATCTGCTCGAACAACCCTTGTCCGGGCGCAAGGCGGCAATCGAAGCGCTGCGCCGGAAAAGCGAGCAGGAGAAACGCAGCAAGCCGATGGAAATCATGGATGTCGCGCTGGCCGAAGTCGAGGCGGTTTTGCGCCGCCACGGCTATCCGCGGCTGATCCACGGCCATACCCACCGCCCCGCGCGTCATCTGCATCGGATCGACGGCCATGTCTGCGAGCGCTGGGTGCTGGGAGACTGGTATCAGGCCGGCAGCTATCTCGCCTGCGACGCATTCGGCTGTCGCGCAGTGCAGCTGAGCGGGCACTGAAAACGGCAGCGGCGGCAGCTTTCACTCTCGACAGTTTAGTTCAGTCCGCGTTCGAGATCGGCCTGGATGTCGCCGAGCGCCTCCAGCCCGACGGCAACGCGCAGCAAGCCTTCGCCTATGCCCGCGGCCTTGCGCGCCTCGGCGCTGATGCGGCCGTGCGTGGTGGTCGCGGGATGCGTGATCGTGGTCTTGGTGTCGCCCAGGTTGGCCGTGATCGAGATCATGCGCGTCGCATCCACCACCCGCCAGGCCTCTTCGCGCCCGCCTTTGACGACGAAGGACACCACCGCCCCGCCCAGGCGCTGCTGCTTCAGCGCCAATGCGTACTGCGGATGGGACGGCAGGCCCGGATAGTAGACGCGCTCGATGCGCGGGTGCCGCTCCAGCCACCGCGCCAGCTGCAAAGCGGCCTGCGCCTGCGCATCCATGCGCAGGCGCAGCGTCTCCAGCCCTTTCAGCAGCACCCAGGCGTTGAACGGCGACAGACTCGGGCCGGCGGTGCGCAGAAACCCGTAGACGCCGTCCATCACCGGTCCGCGCGGCCCCAGCACCGCCCCGCCCAGCACCCTGCCCTGGCCGTCCAGATACTTGGTGGCGGAGTGAATCACCAGGTCGGCGCCCAGCTGCAGCGGTTTTTGCAGCGCCGGCGTGCAGAAGCAATTGTCCACCGCCAGCAGCGCGCCCGCGCGTTTCGACACCGCCGCAAGCGCCGCGATATCGGCGATCTCGGTAAGCGGATTGGACGGGGTCTCCAGGAACAGCAGTTTGGTGTTGTCGCGCAGCGCGCCTTCCCAGGCAGCGACGCTGGCGCCGTCGACATATGTGGTGTCCACGCCGAACTTGGCCATGATGTTGGAGAACAGCTGCACCGTGGAGCCGAACACGCTGGCCGAACAAATCACGTGGTCACCCGCTTTGAGCATGGCCATGGCCATGGCGAGGATCGCGGACATGCCCGAGGCGGTGGCGACGCAGGCCTCGGCGCCTTCGAGCGCCGCCAGCCGCTCCTGGAACGCGCTGACCGTAGGATTGGTGAAGCGCGAATAGATATTGCCCTCTGCGCCGCCGGTGAAACGCGCCGCCGCCTGGGCGGCGTTTTCGAACACGAAACTCGAGGTGAGGTACATCGCCTCGGAATGCTCGCCGAACTGGCTGCGGTGTATGCCGGCGCGTAACGCCAGAGTGTCGAATTCGATAGGTTCGGCCATGATTGCGTCCCGATAAAAAGCAAAAAACCCGCCTAGCTTCGGCTAAGACGGGTTTCCCACGCTTTAGCTGTATTTGTTTGCCGGTCGCTTGTCCCTGACCGACGGCGCCCGCAAGCTATGCTTCAAATCGGCGCGGCACTACGCTACTACCGCAGCGCGCAGGTGTCAAATACCAGAGCCGGCCCGGGACTAGTCCGTCTCCACCAACCCCAGGTCCAGCTGGGTGCTGGACTCTTCCTCGAACGATTCCTCGCGGGTGCAGTTACGGTGGTTTTCGACGCTGTCGAGGTATTCGCGCGTAACGTCGCCGGTGATGTAGCTGCCGTCGAAGCAGGAGGTTTCGAATTCCGTGAGCCGCGGATTGGCCTCGCGCACTGCGGCCTTGAGCGCATCCAGGTCCTGGTAAATGAGCGCGTCGGCGCCGATTTCACGCGCGATCTCCTCATCGCTGCGACCGTTGGCGATCAGTTCCTGGCGCGTGGGCATGTCGATGCCGTAGACATTGGGATAGCGCACCGGCGGCGCGGCCGAGGCGAAGAACACCCGATTGGCGCCGGACTCGCGCGCCATCATCACGATTTCCCGACTGGTGGTGCCGCGCACGATGGAATCGTCGACCAGCAGCACGTTCTTGCCTTTGAATTCCATCGCCACGGCGTTCAGTTTCTGCCGCACCGATTTTTTGCGCTCCCTCTGGCCGGGCATGATGAAGGTGCGGCCGATGTAGCGGTTCTTGACGAAGCCTTCGCGGTAGGAAAGACCCAGGTTCAAGGCGAGCTGCATGGCGCTGGGACGGCTGGAATCGGGAATCGGGATCACCACGTCGATGTCCAGATGCGAGTACTGTGTCCTGATTTTCGCCGCCAGCTGCTCGCCCATGCGCAGCCGCGTCTCGTACACCGACACCCCGTCCATGAGCGAATCCGGGCGCGCGAGGTAGACGTACTCGAAAATGCACGGGTTCAGCGAGATTTTTCCCGCGCACTGGCGGCTGTAGAAATTGCCTTCTTCGTCGATGAAAACGGCTTCGCCCGGCGCAACGTCGCGCACAATCTGAAAACCCAGGGTGTCCAGCGCCACCGATTCAGAAGCGACCAGGTATTCGTAGCCCTTGCCGCTGTCGACGCGTCCGATCACCAGCGGCCGGATGCCGTAGGGGTCGCGAAAGGCGAGCAAGCCGTAGCCCGCGATCATCGCCACCACGGCATAGGCCCCGCGGCAGCGGCGGTGGACGGCTGCCACTGCCGTAAAAATGATCTGCGGATCGAGCTTGTAATTGGTCGAAGCCTCCTGCAGTTCGTGCGCCAGCACGTTCAGCAGCACTTCGGAATCCGAGTTGGTGTTGATGTGCCGCAGGTCCTGGCGGAACATCTCCTGCTTCAGGCTCTCAGAATTGGTGAGGTTGCCGTTGTGGCCGAGCACGATGCCGAAGGGCGAATTGACATAGAACGGCTGCGATTCGGCGGCGCTGGAGGCCGAGCCCGCGGTGGGATAGCGGCAGTGGGCGATGCCCATGTTGCCGGGCAGGGCGCGCATATTGCGGGTATGAAATACGTCGCGTACCAGCCCCCCGCCCTTGTGCATGTGGAAGGTCTGTCCCTCGGAAGTGGCGATGCCCGCCGCGTCCTGGCCGCGATGCTGCAGCACCAGCAGCCCGTCGTAGAGCAACTGGTTCACCGGAGTTTTTGCCACTACACCGAGAATCCCGCACATGGTTTCACCTGTAACGGATGCGTTGCGCCAAATCTCTGGGTAGCACCGGCTTGGCCGCCAGCACCGCAGTTTCAACCGGGCCGGAAAGCGCCGCCTCGCGCCAGAAAGCCTCTTTCGGCAGGCTGGTCAACCCCGCCACCATCACCCCGACAAACACGATCAGCACTCCGCGCACCAGGCCGAACAGGGCACCCACGGCGCGGTCCGTGAATCCCAGACCTGCAACGCGAAACAGCTTGGCCAGCAGCAGTCCGGCCAATCCCGACAGCAGCAGCACGCCGAGGAAAATCACCAGGTAGGCGATGACCACCCTCAGCATGGGCGACAAACTCGCCGGCAGCCACTGCGCCAGTCCTTGCGCGAACAGGCTCGACAGCACCAAGGCCGCCGCCCACCCGGCCAGCGCCGCAATTTCCCTCACTATACCGCGCATCACCGCCAGCAACACCGACAGGCCGACGATGGCGATCACGGCATAATCAAACCATGTCATCGGCTCGCGACTGCGCCAGGCTTGAGACCCATCCCCTGCAGTTTTGCGCGCGCCTTTTCAGCCGCTTCCCTGCTGGGAAAAGGCCCGGCGCGCACGCGCGTCAGTTCGCCCTTGCTGGTCTTCACCGGTTCAGTATAGGACTTTACCCCGGCTGCAGTGAGCCTGGCGCGCAACTGCTTGACGTTTTTTGCGTCGGAGAACGCATCGAGCGCCACGCCCCAAGCCTCAGCTGGTACTCGTTTCTGGTCCGGCGGCGCCTTGTTCGCAACCACCGCCTCCGCTTTGGGCGCCGGCGCCTTGTCCATCACCGCCGGCTCCACCTTGGGCACTGGGGCCGCCACCACGGGCGGGGGCGCTTCGGTTTTGGCGACGGGAATTCCGGCATTTTTCTCCGGCGCCGGCGCGGCAGGCACTGGGGTTGCCAGCGGCGCGACGCGGGTAGTGAAGCCCCCCGATTCCTGATTCGGGATCTGCACGCTGAGCGGCGGGCCGGCCGGGCCGGGTTCCTTGTCCAGGATCAGCGGCAGAATGATAACGACGAAAGTCACCAAGGCAATGGCGCCGACCAGGCGGCGCCGGGCTCGCCGTTTCAGCTGCAGGGCTTCTTCGCTTTCCGCCATCTAGGCCTTTCGTGACTCCCGCGCAGCGAGTACGTCTGCGACGGTATGGAAGGATCCGAACACGACGATTCTATCATTTTCAGCAGCCTCGCTGCAGGCAGCCGCATAGGCAAGCGCCGGATTTTCGAACTCGCGCACAGTCGATGCGCCGGCCTCCCTCAGCGCCCGCGCGAGTTCCGCGGCCCGCGCGCCGCGTGGCGGCGGCAGGGTGCACACCAGCCAGCGGTCAATGCGCCGCGCGAGCAGACCCGCCACGCCGGCAATGTCCTTGTCGTGCAGCATGCCGAACACCGCCCAAGTGCGCGGGCAAGCGTCCATGCCCGACAGGTTCTCGGACAGCACTGCCGCCGCCTGCGGGTTGTGCCCCACGTCCAGCACCACCGCCGGATCTCCAGGCAACACCTGAAAGCGTCCGCGCAGTTCGACCTCGGACAGCCCACGCCGCAGGTGTTCCGGGGAAACCGGCAGGCACGACCGCAGCGCGTCCAGGGCCGCGAACGCCGCGCTCGCATTTTGCAGTTGGACCCTGCCGCGCAGCACCGGGTAGGGCAGGCCGGATTTCCTGCCCGCCGGCCCCCAGTACAGCCACTGCCCGTCCCTGGCCTGGTAGCCGAATTCGTGCCCGATGCGCAGCAGCGGCGCGCCTGTCGCCTGCGCGTGCACCAACACCGACGCTGGCGGCGCCGGATCGGAGACTATGGCCGGTTTGCCGGCGCGGAATATTCCCGCCTTTTCATGGCCGATCGCCTCGCGCGTGGCGCCAAGATAATCCATGTGGTCCAGGCCGATGCTAGTGACGATGGCGCAATCGGCATCGAAGGCATTCACCGCGTCCAGGCGACCGCCCATGCCCACTTCCAGCAGCAGAACATCGACCGCGCTGCGCAGGAACAGATCCACCGCGGCGAGCGTGCCAAACTCGAAATAGGTCAGGCGCGTGTCGCCGGCATTCCCGGTTCTTGCCGCCTCCACGCGCGCAAAGGCCGCGGCCAGCGCCGCATCGCCGGCCTCGCGCCCCGCGATGCGCACGCGCTCGTTGTAGCGCAACAGGTGGGGCGAGGTATAGAGGCCGACGCGGTAGCCTGCGGCCGTGAGCACGGCTTCGAGCATGGCGCAGGTAGAGCCCTTGCCATTGGTACCCGCAACGGCGACGACCGGCACGACCGGCACGAGGCCCATCGCAGCGCGCACGCGCTCGATCCGGTCCAGTCCGAGCGCGATGCTCTGCGGATGCTGCTGCTCGATGTAGGCGAGCCAACCGGCGAGATCTCTATTTCCTGGCAATTCGGAACGCCAATGAACTCAGGTGTTCTCTGGAACGATGCGCATCAGCAGGGCGATCAACTGCGCCAGGCGGTCGCGCATCTGGCGCCGGTCGACGATCATGTCGATGGCGCCTTTCTCCAGCAGGAATTCGGCGCGCTGGAAACCTACAGGCAGCTTTTCGCGCACCGTCTGCTCGATCACGCGCGGGCCGGCAAATCCGATCAGGGCCCGGGGCTCCGCAACGATCACGTCGCCGAGCATGGCGAAGCTCGCCGACACCCCGCCCATGGTGGGATCGGTGAGCACCGAAATGAAAGGAAGCCTGCGCGCCGCGAGCCGGGTCAGCACCGCCGTGGTCTTGGCCATCTGCATCAGCGAAAACAGACCCTCCTGCATGCGCGCCCCGCCGCTGGCGGTGAAACAGATGAAAGGCAGGTTCTGCTCCACGCATACGTGCACGCCGCGCACGAAACGCTCGCCCACCACCGAGCCCATCGATCCGCCCATGAATTCGAATTCGAATACCGCGGCGACCAGCGGGATGTTCTTGATCGCACCCTGCATCACCACCAGCGCGTCGGTCTCGCCCGTCTGCTGCTGCGCGTCGGCGAGGCGGTCGGGATAGCGCTTGCTGTCCTTGAACTTGAGGCTGTCCATCGGCAATACCTCGGCGCCGATCTCGAAGCGGCCTTCGGCATCGAGCAGCATATCGATGCGCGCGTGCGCCGAAAGGCGATTGTGGTAGCGGCACTTGGGGCAGACGTTGAGGTTCTTTTCCAGGTCGGTGGCATACAGCACCGCGTCGCAGGACCCGCATTTGATCCACAGTCCCTCCGGCACGGCGCGCTTGCTCGGGCCGATGGAGCGGTTGATCTTGGGCGGCAGCAGTTTCTGCAACCAGCTCATCTGGCGTCCAATGCCTCGCGAATGCCCTGCATGAAACGGCTTGCGCGCGACACCTGCTCGCCTGCGGGCGCCGCTTCCATCTCCTGGATGATGGCGCTGCCTATGACCACGGCGTCGGCAAACTGCGCAACGGCCCTGGCCGTGGCCGCATCGCGGATGCCGAAGCCCACGCCTACCGGCAGCGCGGTCTGGCGGCGGATCCGGGAAATTTTCCCTGCCACGTCGTCCAGATCCAGGTGACCGGCCCCGGTGACGCCCTTGAGCGAAACATAATACAGGTAGCCGCTGGCGAGCCGGGCCACCTGGGCCATGCGCGCATCGTTCGAGGTCGGCGCGAGCAGGAAGATCAGGTCCATGTCGCCACTGCGCACAAGGCCGGCGAAGGACTCGCATTCCTCCGGCGGATAGTCCACCACCAGCACGCCGTCCACGCCGGCTTGCTGCGCCTCGGCGACGAAACGCCCGGTGCCCATCGCCTCGATCGGATTGGCATAGCCCATCAGCACCACCGGCGTGGACTGATCGCCGGCACGAAATTCGCGCACAAATTCGAGCACCCTGTCCAGGCTCACGCCCTGCTTCAATGCGCGCTCGCTCGCGCGCTGGATCACCGGGCCGTCGGCCATGGGGTCGGAGAACGGCACTCCGAGTTCGAGCACGTCCGCACCCGCTTGGACCAGCGCATGCATCAGCGTCACGGTCAGGCCGGGCTCGGGGTCGCCCGCGGTGACGAAGGGAATGAGCGCCTTCCTGCGCTTTACGGCAAGTTGCTCGAACGTGGCCTGGATGCGGGACATGGGGATTTCACAATACGGGGGAAAGTCTTGCAGCCCGGTTCACGCCAGTTGCGCCGTTCACGGCTTCGGCCACGCGTTTTTCGACTATGGCGAAATAATCGGGATTGAGTTCGAAGCCGACGAAACGGCGAGCGTTCCTGGCCGCCGCCACCGCCGAAGTGCCGCTGCCCATGAACGGGTCCAGCACGGTGCCTCCGGGCGGACAGCTTGCGAGCACCATGCGCTCGACGATTTCCAGCGGCTTTTGCGTCGGATGGCCCTCGCGCTCGCCGTGCTGGCGGTGCAGGCGCGAAACGCTCCAGACGTCCTTGGGATTGTAGCCGACTTCCAGCCACTTCTTGCCGACGAAAATGGAGCGCGTGCGCGCCTTCTTGGTCTCGGTGTCGTAGGGAATCCGCACCGCGTCGACGTCGAAATAATAATCGCGCGACCTCACGAAAAAACCGATATTGTCGTGCACCGAGGAGAATTTGCGCGTACTGCCGCCCATGCTCGGCACCCTGCGGTCCCAGATGATTTCGTTCACCATCGCGAAACGCGTCTTGAGATAACTGAACACCTCCGGACTGTGCCGCCAGGTGAGAAATACGTACAGGCTGCCGTTCGCTTTCAGCTTCGGCGCCACCGCGTCGATCCAGCGCCGGCTCCATGCGAGGTATTCAACTGCGCCGAGACGGTCGGAGTCGTTGCCGTAGTCCTTGCCCAGGCCATAGGGCGGATCGGCAATCACCAGGTCCACGGACGCGTCGGCGACGCGCGCCATCCCCGCCAGGGCGTCTTCGTTGTAGAGCAGCGCGCGCATCTGCCGTCGGGTCAGAGCCGGATGCCGGACTTCTCGGCAACGGTGTGCATGTCCTTGTCGCCGCGACCGGACAAATTCACCAGCAGAATCTTGTCGATCGGCATGCCCGGCGCGATTTTCGCCGCGTGCGCCAGCGCGTGGCTCGATTCCAGCGCCGGGATGATGCCCTCGTAGTGGCACAGATCGTGAAACGCCTTGAGCGCTTCCTCGTCGGTGATGGTGGCATACTCCGCGCGGCCCGTGTCCTTCAGCCAGGCATGCTCCGGCCCCACGCCGGGATAGTCGAGACCGGCGGAAATGGAATGCGTCTCCAGGATCTGACCGTGCTTATCCTGCAACAGATAGGTCCGGTTGCCGTGCAGCACGCCGGGCGTCCCGGCGGTCAGGGACGCCGCGTGCTTGCCGCTGGCAAGACCGAGCCCTGCCGCCTCGACGCCGATCAGGCGCACGCCATCGAGCGGGATATAAGGGTAAAAAATACCCATCGCATTGGAGCCGCCGCCGACGCAGGCAATCACGGCGTCGGGCTGGCGCCCGGCGAGCTCCGGCATTTGCCGCAGGCATTCCTCGCCGATCACCGACTGGAAATCGCGTACCATCATCGGATACGGGTGCGGCCCGGCTACCGTGCCGATGATGTAATAGGTGTTGTGTATGTTGGTGACCCAGTCGCGCATGGCTTCGTTCAACGCATCCTTCAGGGTCTTCGATCCCGATTCCACCGGGACCACGCTGGCGCCGAGAATTTTCATGCGATGCACGTTCGCCGCCTGGCGCCGGATGTCTTCCGAGCCCATGTATACCACGCATTCCAGGCCGTAGCGCGCCGCTACCGTGGCCGTTGCCACGCCGTGCATGCCGGCGCCGGTCTCGGCGATGATGCGCGGCTTGCCCATGCGCCGCGCCAGCATCGCCTGCCCGAGGGTGTTGTTGATCTTGTGGGCGCCGGTATGGTTGAGGTCCTCGCGCTTGAGGTAAATCTGCGCCCCACCAAGCAGGCCGGACCAGCGCTTGCAGTGATAGACCGGGCTCGGGCGGCCGACGTAGTGCTTGAGATCGTAGCGGAATTCGGCGATGAATTCCGGATCGCTGCGGTATTTTTCGTATGCGAGCCTGAGTTCATCCAGGGCCTCGATCAGGGTCTCGGCGACAAATATGCCGCCGTAAGGCCCGAAATGGCCATGGCCGTCCGGCAGGTCATGCATTTTCATTCTTGACTCCCGCTATGAAGGCCGCAATTTTCGCGGCATCCTTGACGCCTTTGGCCGCTTCCACGCCGCTGGAAACGTCCACCGCCCAGGGCCGGACCTGGCGCACGGCCGCGCCCACGTTGTCCGCCGTAAGCCCGCCCGAGAGTACGAGGGGCCGATCCAGATCAGGCGGGATCAGCTTCCAGTCGAACGACTCGCCCGTGCCGCCATAAAGCTGTCCATGGTACGCGTCCAGCAGCCAACCCTGCGCCGCGTGATAAGGCGACAGGCATTGTACCAAATCGGCACCCGCCCTCACCCGTGCCGCCTTGATGTAGGGCAAGCCGAAGCGGCAGCAGAAATCGGGCGCTTCGTCGCCGTGAAACTGCAGCAGACCGAGCCGACAACGGCGCAGCACCGACTCGACCAGTTCCGGCGCCGGATCGACGAACAGGCCGACTGTGGTCACAAACGGGGGAATTGCGGCGATGATCGCACAGGCCTCATCGAGGCTGACCTTGCGCGGGCTGGGCTCGTAAAACACCAGGCCGATGGCATCGGCGCCCAAGCCCGCCGCTGCGCGCGCATCCTCTGCGCGGGTGATGCCGCAGATTTTGATTCGTGTCCTCACGTCAATTCCCGCCCGGGATGGAAAACCAGACTGGGTGAAAACGCGGGCAGCTTCCACCCGGGCGCGTATTCCACTGCCGCAAGATAGAGCCCATCCGGAGAAAACGTCGGCGCCGCCTGACGCCGGTCACGGCTCGCCAGGACTTCTCCCAGCCAGGCGGGAGAATGCTTCCCCTTGCCCACGTACACCAGGCAACCGACGATATTGCGCACCATGTGATGCAAAAAACCATTGGCGGCGAATTCGAAACGGACATGCGCGCCGCATTGCTCTATGGCCGAAGCCTGCAAGGTGCGCACCGGACTTTTCGCCTGGCACTCGCTCGAGCGAAATGCGCTGAAATCGTGTTCGCCCGCAAGCGGGGCCAGCGCCGCGCGCATCGCCGCCAGGTCGAGCGGCAAATGGAACCACCCCACCCGGCCGTGGTGCAACGCCGGCCGCACCGGATGATTGTAGAGCACATAGCGATAGCTGCGGGATGTGGCGGAGTAGCGGGCATGGAAATCGTCGGCCACGGGCGCGGCCCATTGCACCGCGACGGCTTGCGGCAACAGCGCGTTCACGCCGCGCACCCAGGCCGACTCCGGGCGCAGGGCCGCGGTTTCGAAATGCGCCACCTGGGCCAGGGCATGCACGCCGCTATCGGTTCTGCCGGCTGCAGCCAGACGAACCGGCTCGCCCGCGATGGACGCAAGCGCACGCTCCAGCTGATCCTGGACTGTGTTGCCGCAAGGCTGCGACTGCCAGCCGTGGAAAGCGCTGCCGTCGTATTCGATCCCGATTGCGATTTTCATGGTTTAAATCCCTACCAGCGCTCGGTTTGCAGCGCAACGCAGGCACGAGCCTCTAAACGGCCCGCGCTCGCTTTTCGCGCGGGCGGTCCATAAAAACAAAACCCCGGGGCAAGCCCGGGGTTGGTTTGAATCGCCGCAGCGTCAACCCAGGGCCGAGAGCATGGTCTGCGCTTGCTGCTGCTGGGCCGCGTCGCCCTCCTTCAGCACTTCATTGAGAAGTTCGCGCGCGCCGTCCTTGTCGCCCATTTCCTGGTAGGCCTTGGCCAGGTCGAGCTTCGTTGCCACTTCCTGCCAGTGCGCATCGGCGGGTGCGGCTGCATCCCCGGGCGCGCCCAGATCCAGGCTGATCGATGACAGGTCCAGCGGCGCTGCCGGCGCTTCTGCCTTTACCGCCGGCAGTTCCAGATTGAAATCGAAATCAATGCCCCCGCCCCCGCCGCCGTCGGCTGGCGCAGCGGCGCCCGGGGCCTGTGCGGGCGCTGGTTCCGCGCTCGCCGCATCGCCCGACGCAGGCAATTCGAAATCGAAATCGATCGACGAGGTGGTTTCGGGCGCGATAAGGGGGCCCCTACCCGGGATCACCGTGGCCTCCAAATCTATGCTCGCCTCTTTTTCGGCGGGTGGCGGCGCCACCTGGGTCTCTTCACCACCCAGATCGAGATCGAAGCCGAGATCGGCAGCGGGGGCGGCGCCAGACTCCGGCGCTGCGCCGGGCTGCGCGGCGGCATCGGCAGGCGCGCTCACGCCGAGATCGAAATCCAGCCCGGGAGATTCAGCCGGTTTTTCGCCCGCATCGACGGCTGCCTCCGTCGCGGCCGCGACGGCGGCAAACTCGGCCCCGGATAGAATCTGCGTCGCGTCATGGTCCGGCGTTCCGCCCTCCGCTGCCGCGCCGCCGTAAAGCGGATTCCCGGGATCAAGTTTCGAGCCCAGGGCGACGGCTTTTTCCCAGTCGGCACCCTCGCCGTTGGTGGCGGCATGGAGTTCAGCCGCCACGGTTTCGAATGCCTTTGGATCCTTGCGGCCCGCGTAGATTTCCAGCAATTTTGTGCGAATTGGCTGGCGCGCCGGATCCTTGGCCAGCGCGTCCTTGAGTATCTCCTCAGCCTGTGCGTCACGGCCATAGGCCATGTAGACGTCGGCTTCGGCGATCGGGTCGACGTCCTCCGTTTCCGCGGCCGCCGCGGCCCCGCCCGGGCTGATCTCGCCCTGAATCTCGCTGGTGCCGGTATCGACCTTGGCACCACCGGCCGCGCCGAATACGGAATCGGCAGCCAGGCCCCGCGCGCCCATTACGCTGCTTTCAATTTGCTGCTGGGTTTTCTTGCGCCGCCAGGCGTAATAAGTATAACCACAGAACAGCAGCACCAGGAAACCGCCGCCGCCATAAACAGCCAGGTCATTGCCGAGAATTTCGTCGATCAAACTGAGTTCGGGCGGCGGCGCAACAGGCTTGGGCACGGCCTTGACGGGTTCAGCCGCTTTCGCGGGCTCGCCCGCTTTCACCGCTTCTGCAGCCTTGACGGGTTCCGGCGCCTTCTCTGCGGCGGCCGCTTTGGGCGCCTCCGCTGCCTTGGCTGCGCCCGCCTTGGCCGCCTGCTGCTGCAACTGCGCCCCGGACCGGCTCTTCAGTTCCAGCAGCTTCTGCATGTCCTGCACGTTCTTTTCGAGCATCGCGATGCGCGCGCTCGCTTCCTTGAGCGCCTTGTCCTTGGCGATCAAATCCTCCTGCAAACCCTGCGCGCTGCGCCCGGCACCGCGCTTGCCCTGCTCCTCGGCCTTGGAAAGCTTGAGCTGATCCTTGGCTACTTTCTCCGCCGCGGGTTTTTCTTCGACTCTTGCCGTAATCTTGCCGCTTGCGCTCTGGCGGCGCGTATCGGCGCCTTCCGGCGCCGCGGCAACCGCGGCACCCAGCTTGCGGCGGTATTCGTTGAAATCGGCGGCCTGCGTGATCACCAAGCGCGTGGCCTCGGCCTGGTCCACCGCGGCCGCGGCGTCCCCGTCGGGAATATTCAGGATCTTGCCGGCACGAATGCGGTTGATGTTGTTGCCATCGAATGCGCCTGTATTGCTGCGATACAGCGCGATCAACATCTGCTGCAAGCTCACGCCCGACGCTCTGTTGGCGTTGGCAATCTTGGCCAGGGTATCGCCGCGCTTCACCTGGTAGGTCGCGCCGGCCTTGGCGGGCGCCCCCGGCGCAGGCAGTCTGTCCGCGGCGGCGTCCCGGGCGCGCGGTTCGGCTTGCCTCGGCGCCTCAGCCGCCTTGATCGGGGACGTTGCGCTCACGGCTGGCGCGGCCACTGCGGGCGCCGGCTGGGGTCCTTTGTATTCCGGGGGATCGAGCAGAAACGTATATTCGCGCACCAGCCGGCCGGTTGCCCAGTCGAGTTCCACCAGCAGGTCCAGGAACGGCTCGTTCATCGGCTGCGAAGAACTGAGGACGATCACATGACGGCCCTCGCCGCGCTGTTCCATGCTGAACTTGATCGACAGCAGCGCGCCGCTGTAGTCGATGTTGGCTTGCCGAAACGCCTCGGCGGATGGCAGGCGCACGCTGAGGTTGCCCGCTTCCCCCTTTTGCACCGCGACCAGCTCGATCTCGGCCTTCAAGGGTTGCCCCAAGCCTGAAAATACAGTCAGCTTGCCGAGTCCCGCAGCGAGCGCCAGCGATGGCAGCAACAGAAACGCCAACGCCACCACGCTTGTTTTTATGACGGATTTACCCACCTTCCACCCCTGAAGACGTTTTGTGGACTAACTAAATTAACATCATAGCCTTAGCCTTGCAAGCTAATCTTTCTTGTCATGAAAGCGCCTCAAGCCGGATATTTTTCAATCAAAAACCCATATCAGCCAACGATGATCCGAAGCTGGGCCGCCGGGCAACGAGCGACACCCTCTTTTTTCAGGCCAGCACGATGCGCAGCATGCGGCGCAAGGGCTCGGCCGCCCCCCACAACAATTGATCGCCGACCGTGAATGCCGACAGATACTGCCCGCCCATGTTCAGCTTGCGCAGCCTGCCTACCGGCACGCTGAGGCTGCCGGTCACGGCTGCGGGGCTGAGTTCGCGCATGCTCGCCTCGCGCGTGTTCGGGACCACCTTGACCCAGTGATTGGCGGAAGCGAGGATCGCCCCGATTTCGGCCAGCGGCAGGTCGCGCGTCAGTTTGATGGTCAGCGCCTGGCTGTGGCAGCGCATGGCGCCGATGCGCACGCACAGGCCGTCGATGGGAATCGGCCGGTTCTCGCGACCGAGAATCTTGTTCCCTTCGGCCTGGCCTTTCCACTCCTCACGGCTCTGGCCGTTCTCCATTTCCTTGTCGATCCACGGGATCAGGCTGCCGGCGAGCGCCACGCCGAAATGTTCTTTCGGCAAGGCGTCGCTGCGCAACACCTGCGCCACCTTGCGGTCAATTTCCAGAATGGCCGACGCCGGATCGGCGAGCAGTTCGCGCACCGAGGCGTGCGCCGCGCCCATCTGGGCGATCAGCTCGCGCATGTTCTGCGCGCCGGCGCCCGAAGCCGCCTGATAGGTCATCGCGCTCATCCACTCGACCAGGCCTTCCTTGAACAGACCGTGCAGCGCCATCAGCATCAGGCTGACGGTGCAATTGCCGCCGATGTAGTTCTTCACCCCGCGCCCCATCGCGTCCTTGATCACCTGCAGATTGACCGGATCGAGGATGATGACCGCGTCGTTCTTCATGCGCAGCGCGGACGCCGCGTCGATCCAGTAGCCATCCCAGCCGGCCGCGCGCAGCTTCAAAAAAATATCGTTGGTGTAATCGCCGCCCTGACAGGTGACGATCACGTCCATGCGCTTCAGCTCCGCGACGGACGATGCGTCCTTCAGCGGTTCCTTGCTCTCGCCGGGGCCCTTGCCGCCTATATTGGAAGTGGTGAAAAACACCGGATCGATCAGGGCGAAATCGCTTTCCGCCCGCATGCGATCCATCAGCACCGAACCCACCATGCCGCGCCAGCCTACAAAACCCACTTTCTTCATGGCCATCTTCCTGATATGAACGCTCGAATTCTAAACCCGGGGGGCATTTGGGGGAAGCGAGGAGGACAAAAAACCGGAGCACGACGGGTCGCGCCCTCTCCGGCTGTTCTTCCGCGTCACAACGCCGCCACCACGGCATCGCCCATCTGCACCGTACCCACCTTTTCCGTTCCCGGCTGATGGATATCCGCGGTTCGCAGCCCGCGCGCCAGCACTTTCGTCACCGCATCCTCGATGCGCCTGGCCGCCTGGTCCCGATTGAAACTGTGGCGCAGCATCATCGCCGCCGACAGTATGGTCGCCAGGGGATTCGCCAGATTCTTGCCGGCGATGTCGGGCGCCGAACCGTGGATCGGCTCGTACAGGCCCTTGTTGTTCGCGTCGAGCGATGCCGAGGGCAGCATGCCGATTGAACCGGTGAGCATCGACGCTTCGTCGGACAGGATGTCGCCGAACAGGTTGCCGGTCACCAGGACGTCGAATTGCCTGGGATCGCGCAGAAGCTGCATCGCCGCGTTGTCGACGTACATGTGCGACAGCGCCACGCCGGGATAATCCTTTGCCACCTCGATGACGACCTCGCGCCACAATCGCGAAGTCTCGAGCACGTTGCACTTGTCCACCGAACACAGTTTCTTCCCGCGCTTCATCGCCGCGCGAAAACCCGCGTGAGCGATGCGCCGGATTTCCGATTCGCTGTAGCGCATGGTGTCGAACCCCTCGCGCTCGCCGTTTTCCAGCGTGCGCAGGCCGCGCGGCTGGCCGAAATAGATGTCGCCGGTAAGCTCGCGCAGGATCAGGATATCCATCCCGGATACCACTTCCGGCCGCAGGGTCGAAGCCGCGACCAGTTCGGGAAACACCTTGGCCGGACGCAGGTTGGCGAACAGGCCCAGTTCCTTGCGCAAGCCCAGAATCGCCTGCTCCGGGCGCTTGGCCCGCGGCAGCTGGTCGTACTGCCAGCCGCCGACGGCGCCGAACAGGATCGCATCGGCTTCGCGCGCGAGCTTCAGCGTGGCAACGGGCAGAGGATCCCCGGTCAGGTCGTGGGCGGCGCCGCCCACCGGCGCTTGTTCCATTTCCAGTTCGAGGCCTTCCTCGGCGAGGGCGCGCAGCACCTTCACCGCCTGCGCTACGATTTCCGTCCCTATCCCGTCGCCGGGGAGCACTGCTATTTTCATTCGTTCACCCGCAAGGATAATGGTCAGCCGAACAGCCAGGGCTGCTCGACGCGGCGGCGCGCCTCGAACGCGCGGATTTTGTCGGCGTGGCGCAGCGACAGGCCGATGTCATCGAGGCCGTTCAACAGGCAGTGTTTCCGATGCGCATCGACGTCGAACGCGATTTGCGTCGCGCCATCGGGCGTGATCACCATCTGCCGTTCCAGGTCGATGGTCAGCTTGTAGCCGGGAAAAGCATAGACCTCGTTGAACAGGTGGTCGACGCGCATTTCGGACAGCACCACCGGAAGCAGACCGTTCTTGAAACAGTTGTTGTAGAAGATGTCGGCGAATGAAGGCGCGATGACGGCGCGAAAACCGTAATCGGCCAGCGCCCAGGGCGCATGCTCGCGGCTGGAGCCGCAGCCGAAATTCTTGCGCGCGAGCAGTATGTTCGCGCCTTTGTAGCGCGCCTGGTTGAGCGCAAAATCCGGGTTGAGCGGACGCCGCGCGTTATCCATGCCCGGTTCGCCCGCATCCTTGTAGCGCCAGGCATCGAACAGATTGGGGCCGAAGCCCGAGCGCTTGATCGACTTCAGGAACTGCTTCGGGATGATGGCGTCGGTGTCTACATTTGCCCTGTCGAGCGGCGCCACGATCCCGTGCAGAACCGCAAACTTATCCATAAGCTATTTCTTCGCCGCGCGCTCGATCGCGCTGCCACCCTGCTTCAGGTCCTTGCCCACGCCCTCTACCGTATTGCAGCCGCCCAATACGAACGCGGCGACCAGCGCAAGAAGAATCAGGTTTGCCTTACGCATCGTTGCCTCCATTATTTCCAGTTGCGTACATCGACGAAATGCCCGGCGATCGCGGCCGCAGCCGCCATTTCCGGACCGACCAGATGGGTGCGGCCGCCGGCGCCCTGGCGGCCTTCGAAATTGCGGTTGGAAGTCGAGGCGCAGCGCTCGCCCGGCTCGAGGCGGTCGGCGTTCATCGCCAGGCACATCGAGCAGCCAGGCTCGCGCCACTCGAAACCCGAGTCCCTGAACACCCGATCCAGCCCCTCCAACTCGGCCTGGGCTTTCACCAGGCCCGAGCCCGGCACCACCATGGCCAGGCGGACGCTGGGGGCGACGCGCTTGCCGCGCACCACCGCCGCCGCCGCGCGCAGATCCTCGATGCGCGAGTTGGTGCAGGAACCGATGAACACCTTGTCGAGGCGGATGTCCTCGATGCGCATATTCGGTTTCAGGCCCATGTAGATGAGCGCGCGTTCCATGCCCTCGCGCCGCGTCGCGTCCTTCTCCTTGTCCGGATCGGGCACGCGCGCATCCACCGTCGCCACCATTTCCGGCGAAGTGCCCCAGGTGACCTGCGGGCCGATGTCGCGCGCGTCCAGTCGCACCACGCGGTCGAACCGCGCGCCCGCGTCGGAGGCGAGGGTGCGCCAGTAGGCGACGGCCCGATTCCAGTTCTCGCCGGTCGGCGCGAACGGCCGGCCCTTGAGATAGGCGATGGTGATCTCGTCCACCGCCACCATGCCGGCGCGGGCGCCCGCCTCGATCGCCATGTTGCATACGGTCATGCGCCCCTCCATGCTCAGGGCGCGGATGCTGCTGCCGGCAAACTCGAGTGCGCACCCGGTTCCGCCGGCGGTACCGATCCTGCCGATGATCGCCAGCGCGATGTCCTTGGCGGTGACGCCGCGCGCGAGCGGTCCGTCCACCGTGACCAGCATGTTCTGCATTTTCTGCTGCACCAGGCACTGGGTCGCGAGCACATGCTCGACCTCCGAGGTGCCGATGCCATGGGCGAGACAGGCGAAAGCGCCGTGGGTGCTGGTATGCGAATCGCCGCACACCACCGTCATGCCGGGCAGGGTCGCGCCCTGCTCGGGACCGATGACATGCACGATGCCCTGGCGCTTGTCGAGAAACGGAAAGTAGGCCTTCGCGCCGTATTCGCGGATATTCGCGTCCAGGGTTTCGACCTGCAGGCGCGATATCGGATCTTTGATGCCGCCGTTCCAGTCCGTAGTGGGCGTGTTGTGATCGGCCGTGGCCACGATCGAATCGACGCGCCAGGGCCTGCGGCCGGCCAGCCTCAGCCCTTCGAATGCCTGCGGGCTGGTGACTTCGTGCAGCAGATGCCGGTCGATATAGAGCAGCGCCGTGCCGTCGTCCTCGACGCGGACCACGTGGCTCTCCCAAAGCTTGTCATACAGGGTCTGCGGCATGAGCAGGAACGGTTGCGGAAAATTATGAATTATGCCACATGAAACATGGGTTTGGATGTGCAAATCGGGCGCAAACGCGCACCCGCTCAGATGCGCGCGGGGCGCACTTTCCAGTGCAGCAGCAGGTAGCCCGCCAATGCCGCAATGGCCGCGGCGCTGAACGTCCAGGCCGGGCCGACGCTTTCCCAGCCCAGGCCCGAGAGCAGGCTGCCCAGCACCCCGCCGGCACCGAAAGACACCGACAGGTAGATCGCCTGCCCGCGCACCTGATGCGCGCCCTGGAACCAGCGGTGGATCGCGGTCACCGCCGCGGCATGGTAGGCGCCGAAACTCAGGCCGTGCAGCAGTTGCGCCGCGAACAGGATAGACAGCGAATCCACGCCCCAGCCGATCATGAGGAAGCGCAGCACGGTGGCGGCAAAACATACCAGCAGGATGCCCGAGAGCGAATAGCGCCGCATCAGCGCCGGCATCAGCAGGAACACGATGATTTCGGCGATCACGCCGACGCTCCACATCCATCCCACCGCCGCCTTGCTGTAGCCGTGGTCCACGAGGTAGAGCGAGTAGAACGCATACTGCGGTCCGTGCGCCACGGCCATCAGGAAACACGCGCCGAGCAGCGCCGCGACCTCGGGCCGCCGCAGGATGGTCCATACCGGTTCGGGTTCGGCGTGCCCGCTGCCTGCGGGCGCATCCGGGAGCGCGAGCGCGCACAGACAGCCGAGCGCATAGGTCGCGAGAACCATCCACAGCAGGCGCCCCACCGGCAGCGAATCGAGCGCATAGCCGACCAGCGTCACCGTGAGGATGAAGCCCACCGAGCCCCACAGGCGGATCGATCCGTAGCCGCTGATCGCCCCGCGCAGGTGGGACAGCGTCAGCGACTCGGCGAGCGGCATGGATGCGCTGGTGAAAAAGCCCAGCGCAAGCAACAGCACGAACAGGCCCCAGAACGTGCCGACGAAGAAAAAGCCGCTGAAGCAGGTGGTCGCGAGCGCCAGCGTAAGACTGATGATGCGCGTGCGCTGCCCGCTGCGGTCGGCGACCCAGCCCCAGAAGTTCGGTCCCGCCACCCGCATCAGTTGCCCCAGCGAAAGCAGCACGCCGATCTCGGCTGCGGCCAGCCCGAGCGAGGCCAGATACAAGGTGAAATACGGCGCCGCGGCGCCGACCTGGGCGAAATAGGCGAAATAGAACGCGGACAGGCGCCAATAGGGAACCGGCTGCGTCGACGGCGGGGACAAAATGAAAGTCTCGTTGCGAGCGTTGAAGCGCGATGCTTGATTCTACATGGAGGATTGCGGGTGCCTCCGTTGTTACTGAACCGATCGTGGGGGAACCCCGAACCGGTGTTACCTTTATCCAGAACCATGTTTCCTGGTGCGAATGCGCTTTTCATCCGCACCAGGAAACATGGTTGGCGCGCGGAGCGCGCAATGGCAATTCTTGGCAAACATCGAAAAGTGAGGCGCAGCATGCAGATCGGCCGCTTTTTCTTTTTTCCAACGCAATACACACCGAATCTCCACACGCTTCCCGCCGCCTAAGATAAACTGCCCCAGTCTTGCGCCCTGCCGCGCCGCCTTCCGCAACGCATGGTGCGAATTCCAGCATCCGATCCTGCCCCATGCTCAAACAACTGCGCTCGCGCGGCACGCTGTTCCTGCTGTTCACCCTGTCCGGATTCGCCGGACTGATCTACGAATCCATCTGGAGCCATTACCTCAAGCTGTTCCTGGGGCACGCCGCCTACGCGCAGACCCTGGTGCTGGCGATATTCATGGGCGGCATGGCGCTCGGTTCCTGGCTGTGCAGCCGTTATTCGCGTGGCTGGAAGAATCTGCTCGTGGGCTACGCGCTCACCGAAGCGGTCATCGGCGTCTGCGCGCTCGCCTTCCACCCGCTGTTTGTCGCCGCGACCGACGCCGCTTTCGACTCCATCCTGCCTGCGCTCGGATCCGAATTCGCCGCCAGCTGCTTCAAGTGGTTTCTGGGCGCGGCGCTGATCCTGCCGCAGTCCATTCTGCTCGGCATGACCTTTCCGCTGATGAGCGGCGGACTCATCCGCCGCCATCCGCATGCGCCGGGCGCGTCGCTCGCCATGCTCTATTTCAGCAACAGCCTGGGCGCCGCCATCGGCGTGCTGGCCAGCGGATTTTTCATGATCGCGCGACTGGGACTGCCCGGCACCATGCAGGCCGCCGGCATGATGAATCTGGCGCTGGCGCTGGCGGTCTGGCTGATCGCGCGCGGCGCCGAGGCGCCTGCGGCCGCATCTGCAACCGTGGAGGACACGACGGACCGCGGTTATTTCAGGATGCTGCTCGCCACCGCGCTATTGACCGGCGCCGCGTCGTTCATTTATGAAATCGGCTGGATCAGGATGCTCAGCCTGGTGCTGGGCTCTTCCACGCACTCGTTCGAACTGATGCTCTCGGCGTTTATTTTCGGTCTCGCCTGCGGCGGCTACTGGGTCAAGCGCCGCATCGACGCGAGCGAGGACCCGACGCGCCAGCTCGGCGCGGTGCAGGTGGCGATGGGACTGCTCGCCATCGCCACGCTGCCGCTGTATGGCACCATGTTCGAAGCCATGACCTGGATCATGAAGGGCGTCGCGCGCAGCGAAACCGGCTACGCGCTGTACCATGTTTCCAGCCACGCCATCGCGCTCGCCATCATGTTCCCGGCCACGTTCTGCGCCGGCATGACCCTGCCTCTCATCACCTACGCCCTGCTGCGCCGCGGCCACGGCGAGAAGAGCATAGGCGCGGTCTACGCCGCCAATACCCTGGGCGCGATCCTGGGCGTGTTCGCCGCCGCGCACCTGGGGCTGCCGCTCCTCGGCCTGAAAAACCTGGTCGCCGCCGGCGCGGCGATCGACATGCTGCTCGGCGTGTACCTGCTGTGGCGCGCGGCCCGCACCCGGCCCGCGGCCGGAGACCGGGGGATTACCGCGCTGGCCGGCGGCGTGGTGGCGCTGGCCTTGATCCTCGCCTTTGGCGTGGTGCAATTCGACGTCCTGCGCATGGTGTCGGGCGTGTTCCGCCACGGCGTCATTTACACCGCCGCGGACATGAAGCCGCTGTTCTACCGCGACGGCAAGACCGCCACCGTCAGCCTGGTGGAATTTTCCGAAGGCACCAGCATCCGCACCAACGCCAAGTCCGACGGCGCCATCAACCTGAAGCCCGGCGCGCGCATCTCGGACGAGGTCACCATGGTGCTGACGGCGGTGTTGCCGCTCGCCTTGAAGCCGCAGGCAAAAAACGCCGCAATCATCGGCATGGGCACCGGCCTCACGGTGCACACCATGCTCGCCAATTCGAAGCTCGAGGCCGTCGAGACCATCGAGATCGAACCCGCCATGGTGGAAGCGGCGCGCGGCTTCAACGCGCGCAATGCCAACGCCTACGCCGATCCGCGCAGCCACATCCGCATCGACGACGCCAAGACCTTCTTCTCCACCCGCAACGGCAAATACGACATCATCGTCTCCGAGCCGTCCAACCCCTGGGTAAGCGGGGTCTCCAGCCTGTTTTCGGGCGAGTTCTACCATCTGGTGCCGCGCTACCTCAAGCCGGGCGGCGTGCTGGTGCAATGGTTCCAGCTGTATGAAATCGACGTCAGCCTGGTGGCCTCGGTACTGCGCGCGCTGGGGGAGAACTTTCCCGACTACGCCATCTATGCCTCCACCGACAACGACCTCCTGATCGTCGCCGGCGATGCGGCAACGCTGGCGCGACCGCTCGCCGACGTGTTCCGCGAGCCCGGCCTGGCAAAGGAACTGCGCACGGTGCACCTGCAGAATCTGGCGGACCTGCAGATACGCAAAATCGCCACCCGCGCCACCCTGCACCCGCTGGTGCAAAGCTTTCCCGTGCCGGCGAACTCGGACTATTACCCCTATCTCGACCTGAACGCGGCGCGCTACCGTTTCCTGCGGCAGGGCGCATTCGATTTGGCCAGCCTCAACGCCGCCGGCGTGCCGGTGATCCCTATGCTGGAGGGCAGCACGACGCTGCCGCAGGTTTCGCTGGACGGGGCCGGGTACTTCAAGCGCATCGAGGAAATACGCCGCGCGCAATACATCCGCGACACGTATCTGAAACCGACTCCACCAGAGCCGATGGCGATGCCGCGCGCGCTGCAAAAGGACCTGGAACTCGCGAGCCTGCGCGCGCTCGACTGCTGGGATCCGGCAAAGCACGACGTCTGGCTGCACTCCCTATTCCAGGTGGCCATTGCAGTCAATGCCTTTCTCCCGCCGGAGGAAACGGCGGCGATATGGCGGCGCTTCGGGTCCGCCGGCTGCTATGCCTCGCTGCCCCAGCCTTACAAACTGTGGATCGCGCTGTTCAAGGCGGTCGGCGCAAGAGACGCAGCCGCTATGGCCAGGCTCGCCGAAGAACTGTTCGCCATGCCAAGCGGGCTGCCATCGGAGAGCCGGCGCTACCTGCTCACGGCGGCGATGACCGGCTATCTCGCGCAGAACCAGGCGCGGGAGGCGCTGCAGGCCTGGGAGCGCCACTCGCCGCAGATTTCGGGCGATGAACGCGCGCAGCTCCTGTTGCGTCTGCTCTACGCCAGGGCGAGCGGCGGCAAGGCGCCGCCGAATTAGCCAATCGGGCATTGCGCGCTGACCCGAAATATAGTGCGGGGGTTCTATCCACGATCGCCGATCGCGTGCGGACGGCTTTTTGTCCGCGCGCAATCGGCGATCCGCGCGGACGGGGCGCCGGCCGCGCAAGTTCTGTCATTGCAAGCCGATACAGATCTTAACTTCGCCAGGACCCACCGCTAAAGCAGTTGCGCGCTATCGCGCGCCAACCCTGTTTCCCGAACGGATGAAAAACACATCCGTTCGGGAAACAGGCTTATGGATAAAGACCACAACGTCCGACGCGATTCAAGCCGTAACGCATGGTCTTACGCTTCGTCCGGGTCGGGATTATCGATCGGTTTGATTGCGTACTTTGCCGCGAGCTTCGGATCAGGCACGCGCGCCGCGATTTTCGGCGTCATTGTGTTCACATCGGCGTTCTGCGCCCGCTGCCTGAGCGCGTGATCCGCGAGCACCAGCGCCAGCATCGCCTCCGCGATGGGCGTCGCGCGGATGCCGACGCAGGGATCGTGGCGGCCGTGGGTCTCCACCGTCACCGCTTCGCCCTTCTTGTTGATCGAGCGGCGCGCGAGGCGGATGCTCGAGGTCGGCTTGATCGCGAGGTTCACCAGCAGGTCCTGCCCGGTGGAAATGCCGCCGAGGATGCCGCCGGCGTTGTTGGAGACGAAGCCCTCGGGCGTGAGTTCGTCCGAATGCTCGCTGCCCTTTTGCCCGACCGCGGCGAAGCCCGCGCCGATTTCCACGCCCTTCACCGCGTTGATGCCCATCATGGCGTAGGCGATATCGGCATCGAGCCGGTCATACACCGGCTCGCCCCAGCCGACCGGCACGCCTGCGGCGACGACGGTGATTTTCGCGCCGCAGGAATCGCCGGATTTGCGCAGCGCATCCATATACGCTTCGAGCACCGGCACCGCCGACAAGTCCGCCACGAAGAAGGGATTTTGCCCCACCGCGCCCCAGTCCTTGAGCGCGACCTCATTCGGCCCGAGCTGCGACAGATAGCCGCGCACGGTGACGCCATATCTCTCGCGCAGCCATTTTTTCGCGATCGCGCCGGCGGCGACCCGCACCAGCGTCTCGCGCGCCGAGGCGCGGCCGCCGCCGCGATAGTCGCGGATGCCGTACTTCTGCCAATAAGTGTAGTCGGCATGCCCCGGGCGGAAGCTCTCGGCGATGTTGCCGTAGTCCTTGCTCTTCTGGTCCTCGTTGCGCACCAGAAAACCGATGGCGGTGCCGGTGGTCCGGCCTTCGAACACGCCGGAAAGGATTTCCACGCGGTCGGTCTCGCGCCGCTGCGTCACATGGCGCGAAGTGCCGGGCTTCCTGCGGTCGAGCTCCTGCTGGATATCGGCTTCGCACAGCGCAAGGCCCGGCGGGCAACCGTCCACGACGCCGCCGTAGGCGGGGCCGTGCGACTCGCCGAACGAGGTGACGCAGAACAGTTTCCCCAGGGTGTTGCCCGACATGATCTCACCCGCGCAATGGCTGCAGCGAGTTTAGCATACCGCCTGTTCCAACTCGGCCGGTCCCACAGAAGAAACCCCTGCGTCTGCATGGCCGCCCTGTCCCCCAAGGGGGCTTCCTTTGGGCGAAGTGCGATCGGCCCGAGGGCGGGCCTCCCACAACCTCAACGAAGCGATCGGCCCGAGGGCGGGCCTCCCACAACCTCAACGAAGCGATCGGCCCGGGGGCGGGCCTCCCACAACCTGAACTAAGCGATCGGCCTGAGAACGATCCTCCCACGACCCCACCTAAGCGGACGCCGCGAAGCGCTGGTCGAAAAATCCGCGCGTCTCGAATATCCCCGGCGCCAGCCGCTTGCCGCCGGCGCGCAGGTTGCGCTTGAGCACGAAGTCGAACAGCAGCGGGTTGTACTCGCGCAGGCTTTTGAACAGCGGCGCCGCGCTCTTTTCGATGTAGCCCATGTGCACCAGGTAATCCACCGAGTAGAGGGGAAACACGCCCGGCAGCGGATAGTCCGAGCCATTCAGCAGGCGCGCGTGCCAGTCCTCGCGCTCGATCACGCGCCTGAGTGCCGCCCCGGCGCGGGCGGTCTGCGTCATGGCGGAGATGTCGCCGTAGAGCCTGCCCGCATGGCGCGGCTCGTCCATCAGCCGCGCGAACAGTTCGAAGTTGTCGATCGCCGGGCCGTTCGCGCCGCGGTCGGTATCGCGGTCCTGGCCCATGGAAGCGCAATGCGCCACCACCACGCGCACGCCGTGATCGAGCGCGCGCCGCAGACGCAGCGGATTGCCCAGTTCCTGCGCGTCCACTCCCCGCAGCGCGCGCTCCAGCCCGGCGTGCGTTATCAGCGGCAGATCGTGCCGCGCGAGCGCCGCGTAAAAGGGATCGCAGCGTTTCGATGCCGGGTCGATGCCCATCGTCGCCGGCAGCCATTTGAGCGCGCGCGCACCCTGCTCCACCGCCGCATCGACCTGCCCGACGCAATCGCGGCGGTACGGGTGGACCGACGCCGCCCATTCGAAGTACTGCGCATGGCGCCGCGCCAGTTGCGCGGCGTAACGGTTGGGAACATGGAGGCTGGTCTGTTCCCAGGACACCTCGCCCGCTTCGGTTACGGTCGCGTCGAAAGCGAGCAGCAGCAGCTTCACGCCGGGGCGCATGCCGCCGAGCAGCGTGTGCAGGCGTTCGACATAGCGCAGATCCACCTGCCCCGGCGCATCGTCCACGCAGCCGGCGTTCATGAACGCGAGGCGCTGCGCGTACTCCAGGGGATGGCGCAGGCTCGCCGTCGCGGGGTTGAGCGCGATGCCGCTGCCGTGCTCACCCGTCCCTGAATCGCCGCTGCCCGCGAGATGGCAGTGGCCGTCCCACATCCGGCCCGGATCTACGCCTTCCCACGCGGCACGCACCAGCTCGTGCCGGGCAAGCGCTTCGGGCAGCGCGGCGCGGCAGGGATTGATGAAGCCCTGTTCGGGCCAGGTGCGCCAGACAGCGAGCCCGCCCGCGCCGAGCGCCAGGGCGCCCGAGCGCGCCAGAAATTTTCTGCGAGAAATGCCCAGGTGCGCGCGATTAGGTTGGCGAATCCTTGATATAGCCCTTGAGCATGCGGTTCTCGAACGCCTGCTCTTCCAGCACCGCCCTGGCCACATCGTGAAACGAGAGCACGCCCACCAGCGCCGCGCCTTCCGTCACCGGCATGTAGCGGATGTGGTGCTCCAGCATCACGCTGCGCAGTTCGTCGACTTCGACGTTCGGCGCGATGGTCCTGGGGTTTTTCACCATGATGGCGTCCACGCGCATGCCGTGGATCGAGCCCTTGTTCCGGTGCAGTGCCTGAAGGACTTCGCGGAAAGTCAGCATGCCCACCATGCTGCCCTGGCTCATCACCACGAGCGACCCGATATCCTTCTCGGTCATGATGCTGACGCCGTCGCTCACCATGGCGTCCGGCGCGATGCTGATCAGCAGATTGCCTTTTATTCTGAGAATTTCCCGTAGCTGCATGATGTCCTCCTCCACAAAGGGCGAGCGACAGTTTAGTCCAAGTCGAACGCGCCTGCCAGAGCGGCGGGACCGGAGGGCCGGGCGTGCCGCTCCACGCAACGCGCGATCCGCGTTTATACTCCGACAATCACCGGCCCAAGAAAAGGAATCTCGCAATGTCAAAAAACGCCATGCGGTACATCGCCCGTCTGCTGGTCGCCTGTGCCATGTTCGCCTGCGCATCCGGCGCCGGCGCCCAAGGCGCCTATCCCAGCCGCCCGATCACCATCGTGATCGGATTCTCCGCCGGCGGCACCACCGACATCATCGCGCGGCTGATCTCGGACGAACTGAGGAAAGCCCTGGGCCAGCCGATCGTCATCGAGAACCGGCCCGGCGCCGGGGGCAACATCGGCGCCGAACTGGTGTCGAAGGCCAAGCCCGATGGCTACACCCTGCTCATGGGATCGGTCGGCCCGCTCGCGGTGAACGCCAGCCTGTACAAGCGCATGGCCTTCGACAATCTGAAGGACCTGACGCCGATCACCCTCGTCGCGCACGTGCCCAATATGCTGGTGGTGAATCCGCGCACCGTGCCGGCACAGACCTTCCAGGAATTCGTCGCGCAAGCGAAAGCGAATCCGGGCAAGTATTTCTACGCCTCCACCGGCAGCGGCACCACCTCGCATCTGTCCGGCGTGCTGCTCAACCTGCAAGCCGGCCTGGATCTGACCCATGTCCCGTACAAGGGCGCGGTGGCGCTGAACGACGTACTCTCGGGCGAATCGGTGCAATGCATGTTCGCCACCATCCCGTCGGCGATCCAGTTGGTGCGCGGCGGCAAGCTGCGCGCGCTGGCGGTGACCAGTCTGCGCCGCTCAAACGGCGTTCCGGACCTGCCCACCATCGCCGAATCCGGATTCCCCGGGTTCGACGCCTCCTCCTGGTTCGGCCTGGTCGGCCCGGCCGGCCTGCCGCGCGAAATCACGCTGAAAATTCAAGGCGAGATTGCGCGCATCCTCAAAGAACCGGTGATGCGCGACAAGTTCGTCCAGCAGGGCGCCGATCCCGTCGGCAACACGCCGGAGGAATTCGGCCAGTACATGAGAGACGAAACCGCCAAGTGGGCTAAAATCGTCAAGTCTTCCGGCGCGCGGGCGGATTGACGTGCACGTCGTGGAACGCTGCGCCGAATTCGCGCAAACCTTCCGCGCGCAGCCGATTCCAGCCGCGGCGCTGCATCACGCCAAACGCGCGGTGATCGACTGGCACGCGGCGCTCCTGTCCGGCGCGGTGGTGGCGCCGGCGACACTTCTCGAAAAAGCGCTTGCCCAGGACCTCGACCGCGGCGGGGCGCGCCTCGCGCTCGGGCGCAAGGCGACGGCGAGAACCGCGGCGCTCATCAACGCATCCGCCGCGCACACCGTGGAGGTGGACGACATCTACCGCGACGCGATCTACCATCCGGGCGCACCGACCATCGCCGCCGCCCTGGCGGCGGCCCAGGATAGCGGCGCGGGCGGCGAGGATTTTTTGCGCGGCGTCATCATCGGCTACGAGATCTCCACCCGCATCGGCGTGGCCATGGGGCGCGCGCATTATCGCTACTGGCACAATACCGGCACCATCGGCAGCTTCGGCGCCGCCGCCGCCGCCGCCGCCATCTACGGCCTGGACGCGAAACGTTTCGCGCATGCGCTCGCCACGGTCGCGACCTTTGCCGCAGGCCTGCAGCAGGCCTTCCGCATGGACTCGATGTCCAAACCCCTGCACGCGGGCCACGCAGCGGAAGCAGGACTGCTCGCCGCCCTCGCCGCGCGCGAGGGCGTCACCGGTTCGCTCGATGTGATCGAGGGCGAAGCCGGCTTCGGCCGCGCCATGAGCGACGGTCCCGACTGGACCAAAGCGATGGCCACGCTCGGCACGGACTTTCATATCACCCGCATGACCTTCAAGAACCACGCCTGCTGCGGCCATACCTTCGCCGCGATCGACGGCGCGCTGGAACTGCAGCGCACCCTGGGCGTCAAGGCCGCCGACATCGCCCGCGTCACGGTCGGCACCTATCGCCCCGCGCTGGAAGTGGCCGGCTACGAGCACCCGGCAACGCCCGCCGAGGCGCGCTTCAGCCTCAAGTACGTCGTAGCTTCGGCGCTGAACCACGGCAGCGTGCGCCTGGCCGCATTCGAGCCGGCGCGGATCAACGACCCGGCTACCCGCGCGCTGATGCGCAAAATCGACCTGGCGGTCGATGCCGGGCTCGATGCGCGCTTCCCCGGCCAGCGCGCGGCGCGCATCGCGATCGAAACCGGCGACGGGCGGCGCGGCGAATACCTGCAGCCCACGCGCAAGGGCGATCCCGACCAGCCTTTGAGCGACGGCGAACTGGAGGACAAGTTCCTGGAACTGGCCACGCCGGTGCTGGGTGCGGCCGATGCGCGCGCGCTGGTGGCGCGGCTGTGGACGCTCGAGCGCTCGGCTTCGGCGTGACACTTGCCGCCGCTATTTCGTCGGCCGGTTCACCAGCACGATCCCTGCGCCCACCAGCAGCGCGGCGCCGATAAACGCCGCGGAGAGCGGCTCGGCCAGGAAGATCACGCCGAAAGCAACGCCGAACAGGGGCGTGAGAAACGAGAACACCGCCAGCCTGCCGGCGAGATAGCGCGTCAGCAGCCAGAACCAGGCGAGATAGCTGGCGAAGGCGACGATCAGGCCCTGGTAGATGAGGCACGCCGCCACCATGGGCGTGAGCGCGCTCACGCCGGACTCGCCGGCGGCGATCGAAGCCAGCGGCAGGACCAACGCCGAGATGCCGAGCTGATAGAACAGCGTTTTGCTGGCGCTGGCCGAAGTGAGCCTGGTCGAGCGGATCAGCACCGTGGTCGCCGCCCACAGCGCCGCGCCGATGACGCCGAAGGCATCGCCGATCAGGGTCAAGCCTGCCGCCGTGCTGAAGCCGTCGGCAAAAGCCAGCGCGACGCCGAGGAAGGCGAGCGCGACACCGGTCCACTGGCCCGCGTTCAGGCGCTCGCCCGGGACGAACCACTGCAAGCCGAGCGCAGTGAGGCAAGGCGCGAGATAGATGAATACCACCATGCGCGAGGCGGTCGTATAGGCGAGCCCGGCGTAGATGAACACGAATTCGGCGGCGAACAAGGCGCCCGCCGCCACGCCGCCGGCCAGCGTGCCGTCGCGCCCGAACAGCGGAACGCGGCGCAACTGCGCCCAGGCGAGCAGCAGCACCGTGGCGACGATCGAGCGCAGCCCCGCCTGCATAATGGGCGAGACGCCGGCGGCGGCGACCTTGATGGTGATCTGCTGAAAGCCCCAGCACATGCACAGCACCACCATCATCGACACGGCCAGCGCGTCCGCGGGTTTGCGTTCAGACGCCACTATGTTTGATATTCCTGCCGGTCAACCATCGAGTGCCAGCCCTCGCGCTATTTCAAGCCGAGCTGAACCTCGATCGGCTGCGCCGGATAATGGAACGGGATGGGCCCGTCGGGCTCGGCGTGGATGAACTGGTGCACCACCGGATCGTCGGAGGCCAGCATCTCGTCCGGCGTGCCTTCGCCGACCACCACCCCGTCGGCGATCACGTACAGGTAATCCACCAGCTTGAGCGACTCGCTCACGTCGTAGGTGACAATGATCGAAGTGGTGCCGAGGGCATCGTTCAGGCGGCGTATCAGGTCAGCGATGACATTGAGGGAAATCGGGTCCAGGCCGGCGAACGGTTCGTCGTACATCGCCAGCATGGGATCGTGCACGATGGCGCGGGCGAGCGCGACGCGGCGCGCCATGCCGCCGGAGAGCTCGCTCGGCATGAGGCTTCTCGCGCCGCGCAGCCCGACCACATTCAGCTTCATCAGGATGAGCGAGCGTATCAACTCTTCGGGCAGGTCGGTGTTTTCGCGCAGCGGGAACGCGATGTTCTCGTACACCGACAGGTCGGTGAACAGCCCGCCCGCCTGGAACATCATGCCCATCCTGCGCCGCAGCCGGTACAGGCTGTCGGAGTCGAGTTCATGCACCAGCTGGCCGGCGACCCGGACCGAGCCTTGCGCCGGCTTCTCCTGCCCGCCGATCAGGCGCAGCAGGGTGGACTTGCCGCAGCCGCTCGCTCCGAGGATGGCGACGACCTTGCCGCGGGGAATCTTCAGGCTGAGGCCCTTCAGGATTTCGCGTTCGCCGTAATTGAACTTCACGCCGGCAATTTCGACTAAGTTATCGGTGGGAGGGGTCATCAGGTTCGCGGTTCGTTATTCGTGGGTCATTATTCGTTGGAGGCCCGCCCCCGGGCCGGTCAGACTCCGCCATTGGCGCTGGTCGGGGCGAGGGCGCCCCTCCTACTGACTCCGCCATTGGCGCTGGTCGGGGCGAGGGCGCCCCTCCTACTTCGTGGCCCAGCTCGATTTTACACGGCTTCCCGAAACCGGGGCATCGCGTATAGTCCGGGCAACAAAAGAGGAGGCGTACATGAACAGACGCAGCGTCGTGAGATGGATGGCAGCAATCCCCTTGGCGGGTGTGGCCGGGTCGTGGCTTGCGCGACCGGCGTATGCAAAAGGAGAAAAAGCCGTGGAACAACTGCAGAAGAACTGGAAATCCCTGCTCGCCGAGGGCGCTGAGGTGGCGAGCAGCGCGGAGCCGGTCAAACTGTCCAGCGAAGAATGGAAAAAGCGCCTGTCGCCGCAGGCCTACGACGTGCTGCGCAAGGAGGGCACCGAACGCGCCGGATCGAGCCCGCTCGACCGCGAAAAGCGCCCCGGCGTGTTCGTGTGTGCGGGCTGCAGCCTGCCGCTGTTCAGCTCGGCGATGAAATTCGACAGCGGCACCGGCTGGCCCAGCTTTTTCACCGCCATTCCCGAGGCCGTCGGCACCAGCCGCGATTTCAAGCTGATTTTCCCGCGCACCGAATACCACTGCGCGCGTTGCGGCGGACACCAGGGCCATATCTTCGACGACGGCCCGGAGCCGACCGGACTGCGCTATTGCAACAACGGCGTCGCGCTGCGCTTCATCCCCAAGACCGGCAAGGCCTGAACGGCCCGCGTTTAATCTGTAGGAGGCCCGCCCTCGGGCCGATCGGTGCGCGCTGTTGTAGGAGGCCCGCCCTCGGGCCGATCGGTGTGCGCTGTTGTAGGAGGCCCGCCCTCGGGCCGATCGGTGTTCGATAATGGGTCGGGGCGAGGGCGCCCCTCCTACACGTACAATGAACGCATGGATACCGACAAAGAGGCACCCTACACCGGACTCACGCCCGATTGCGTGCTCGCTGCGCTCGACGACATCGGGCTGCGCGCCGACGGCCGCCTGCTGGGCCTGAACAGCTTCGAGAACCGGGTGTACCAGATCTGGCTGGAGGATGGGCCGAGGCCGGGTCTGACGCCCGAGCCTCGCCTGCCGTCGGCACCGGGCTCAGGCTTGGGGCAAGGTCCGGCCATGGTGGTGGCGAAGTTCTACCGCCCCGGGCGCTGGAGCGATGCGCAGATCCTGGAAGAGCACGGCTTCGTGCGCGAACTGGCGGAGCGCGAACTGCCGGTGGTCGCCCCGCTGGCGCAAGACGGCAAGACCCTGCACCAGTTCGGCGGCTATCGCTTCGCCGTGTATCCCAAGTGCGGCGGCCGCACGCCCGAACTCGAACGGCGCGACACCCTGGAATGGATGGGCCGCTTCATCGGCCGCATCCACGCGGTGGGCGCGCTCAGCGCCTTCCGCGTCCGCCCTGCGCTCGACCTGGCGAGCTTCGGCGTGGAGCCGCGCGACTATCTGCTTGCCCACGGCTTCATTCCGGCCGACCTTGGCGCCGCCTGGGAGAGCGTGACGGCGCAGGCGCTGGCGGGTGTGCGCCATTGTTACGCGCGTGCAGGCGCATTGAAGATCCTGAGACTGCACGGCGACTGCCATGCCGGCAACGTGCTCTGGACCGAGGGCACCGCGGCGCACGGCCCGCATTTCGTCGACTTCGACGACGCGCGCATGGGACCGGCGGTGCAGGACCTGTGGATGCTGCTCTCGGGCGAGCGCGCCGACAGGGTGCGCCAGCTGGCCGACGTGCTCGCGGGCTACGAGGATTTCCACGCGTTCGATGCGCGCGAGCTGCATCTGGTGGAAGCGCTGCGCACCCTGCGCCTGATCCATTATTCCGCCTGGATCGCCCGGCGCTGGAACGACCCCGCCTTCCCCGCCGCCTTCCCCTGGTTCAACACCCAGCGTTACTGGCAGGACCGGATTTTGGAATTGCGCGAGCAGATCGCGCTCATGGACGAGCCGCCGTTGTGGCCGGCCTGAAGCGCGCCGCCAGCCCGCCGATCGAAATCAAAGGTGAAATATCCGGGCTGGCCGGACCGAGTGCTTTCCATCCCACGAATTCACCATAGCTGTCGCGCAGCGCAAAAAAACCGGGGCCGCTAACAGCGGCCCCGAAACTATCGCGCGTGCCTCTTTGCAGAGGTTTACTTGAAGCTGTAGACGTAGGACGCGGAAACCAGGCTCACGGAATAGTTCGGCGCCTGCTCGTTGGTCGGCATCACGCGGTTAGGCGTGTAACCATACAACAGCGTGTTGTAGTAGTAATCCTCGGTCCGCCGCTGCTGGAAGATGTAGCCGAATGCGATCTTGGATTTCTTGTCGAGTTGATAGGCGCCGGTGAGCTTGAACGTAAACACCCTGCTCTTGATATCCGGCAAAGGACCGCAAGAGGTCAGGTTGGTCGCCGCACACGATGCGAGCACGTACTGGAGCTGCGTATCGTAGGACGTCTTGTCGAAGGAGTAGGACAAATCCCCCTTGATCTCGAGCTTGCCGCCCATCAGCCCCGAATGCTTGCTGTTGATGCCCACGGCCGTCGAGTCGTCCTTGAGCTGGTTGGTCCAGATATTGGTCGGCGCGACCAGAGCCGCATAGGTCGCGGCCGCATTGACGGCAGCGGGATTGGGGGCGAGGGAGCCGGACGCCCCGGATCGCAGATCGCGCTTGCTGTTCTGCCAGCTCCAGTAGGCGGCGACGCTGTTGTTGTCCTTGTAATTGTAGGTGGCATCCAGATTGATCCCCGTGGTGCGGCCGTTCTGTACGCCCAGCGTCGAATCATAGTACTTGTCGTCGGCGTAGCGTCCGTTCAGGCCCAGGTCCAGCTTGTCGCTCGCCTGCCAATTGAGACCGGCCTTCAGCATGTCCTGCTTGCGCGAGGCGTAGATGTGGTTGATGAATCCCGGATAGTCCTGGGCATTGACGTCGGTCGGCACGGCCACATCGAGCCCGGCGAGCGGCGTCACGGCGTTGTGGTCGAACGTCGCCTTGCGCTTGGCGTAGGTATAGCCCGCATTCAAGCCGAGCTTGTCCGTCGCCTTCAGCTTGTACTTGATGCCAAACTTGTCCTCGTTGTTCGACGGGCTGACGAGGCAGTTGTTGAAACCGTTCGCCATGCTGTTGCACCAGCGGCTGGTCTTGTCGTGGGTATAGGCCAACTGCACGAGATGGCCCTTCTTGACGCGGTAATCGCCGGCCAGCTCGAACTCGGTCTTCTTGTTGCTGTACGGCGCGTTGGTTGCGACGTCCGTGGGGGCGCCACCGTTGATGGCGTAGTAGCTGTACATGTTCGACGCCGTACGGTTGTCGCGCTCGTTGTGCTTGTATCCGGCGCGCAGCGACAGATCCCGGGTCGCCTGATGCGTGAGCTTCAGGTCGGCGTGCTTGGTCACCACCAGACCGTTGAGCGAGGATTGCGGGGCGGCGACGATTTCGGTGAATCCCGTCAGGAAGCCGGCGTTCTGCGTGTTGCGGCCGTAGGAAATTCCGCCGGTCAGCTTGGTGGCCGGCGAAAACACGTAGCCACCGTTGAGGTTCCACTGGTGCGCCTTGTTGTCCGGGGCGGTGCTCATCGTGGTGGTCTGGAAAGTGCAGGGCGCGACGCAGGTGGATGCGCTGCTCAGGCTACTGTTCTGCCCGCTCAGCCGGTCATAGCCGTCGCTGAAGCTCGATCCGAAATAGCTCCCCGTCACATGGCCTTTGGCGCCCACCCAGTTGAGCGCCACATTGAAATTGTCCGTGGTGTAATTGGTCGGATTCATCAGGATGTTAACCGCTTCGGCGCGCCAGGTGCCGGTCGTCGCGGCCTCTCCTCCCCGGGACGCGACACCGAGGAGCTTGGCACCGGACTGATTGAGGCGATTGAAGTCGAACTGCAGGCCCCACTGCGGATTGAAGTTGAACCCGCCGGCGAAAGAGGTGTTCTTGCGCGTCGTGCTTATTTCCTCCGTATGGAATGCCCCCAACTGGGTCGCGCTAAGGCTCCGAGTGGCCAGAGCCGGAGGGGCGGCTCCATTGAAGGTGCCGAACCCCGCCGGGAAAGTGAAGGTGTTCCCGCCCATGTTCCCCTGCTGCGGCGTCTGGTAGGTATCGCTGATGTTGTGGCGCAACTCGTCATAGCCGAAACCCAGGTTCCATTTGCCCTGATTGCTCACCGAGCCGCTGAGGCCGCGGGACGTCGTACCCAGGTCGGTGCCGCTGATGCCCCAGCGTGTCGTGCCTTTGCCGCTGCCGTAGGCATCGCCGCCGCGCACGCTGAAGTTGCCGATGAATACGCCGCCTTTATCGTTCAGGCCGCTGTATTCGCCGAATTTGGCCGAATCCTTCGACTGGTACGCCGCGCCGACTTCGATCGTGTTGGTGGGTTGGGTCAGGGCGGCGACGTCGTCGCCGTCCGCCGCCGCCGCCATCATGGGCGTGGCACACATGGCGGCCAACGCCCCCTGCACGGCCAGGCTCAGCACGCTAACGTTCATTTTCTCGCTACGGGTTTTCATGATAGTCATCCTCGATTTTCAGGTTAGCGTTGCAGGAGTGCGCCGGCCGGATGGTTCGATCCGTGAACCATGGAGTGGCAATTCGCGCAACCCCGGCCTGCCGCGTTCTCGGTCGGAGGCGTAACAACAGACCCCGCCGCCTGGAAGCCCCCGGTGAGCGTCCCGTAGGGCGTTTTGCTGTTGTGCGGGCCGTCGTGGCATTCCTGGCACAGGAAAGGCGGACGGGACTTGAGCAGCGGCGGAATGTTGGAACCGTGCACCGAGTGGCAGTTGGCGCAGTTCTCCGCCACCGGCTGGTGTTCCCAGAGGTACGGACCGCGCTTCTCCGCATGGCAAGCGAAACAGGTCTCGTTGATGGTGTTTTTCCTCAGCAGGTTCGGACCGGGCGAGCCATGGGGGTTGTGGCAGTCCGAACACACGACCTTGCCGACTTCGATCGGATGGGTCGAAATCTTCTTGCTCGCCAGCCTTTGATCCTTGTGGCAGGTGAAGCAGACTTCGGTTTGCGTCTTCTTGTCGCGCACCTTGTCGATCGCCGAATGCACCTTGTGGCAGTTATTGCAAGCGACCTGATTGTTCTGGTGCTGGCCGCCGTCCCAATGGGTGCGCGCCTTGCCCTTGTGGCAGTTCAGGCACTGGCCCGAGCGAACCTTGTCGTCGGTAGCGTCAGTGAATACGACATCCGGTTTGGTGCCCGGGCCTTGCTTCAGGTGCCCCTGGCTTTCTCCGTGGCAGGACTGACAGCCGGGCGTGCGCGCATCGCCCTTTACGCCGTGCTTGGTCTGGTAAATCGCCAGCACCGGCGTACGCCAGGATTCGTTGTGGCAGGCGGTGCACACGGCATCGTTTGCCCCCGCCGCAATCACGGAGGGCGCCGCTGCGACACCTACGAGCATGAACGCACACGAAGTCAACAGCTG